>Ga0078972_1001502_pt1 | contig 46461 bp, 38 predicted proteins | sample YelNatPaOPGAMG01_FD_67568 | JGI IMG/M metagenome (GOLD analysis project Ga0078972, IMG submission 67568) | Hot spring thermophilic microbial communities from Obsidian Pool, Yellowstone National Park, USA - OP-RAMG-01 (SPADES assembly) (version 2) | ecosystem: Environmental > Aquatic > Thermal... | reverse complement strand
TGACTTTTTATAAAACCAACTTCCTGATGGTCCTCAGGAATTAAATTAGCAGTTGATATGTGGCAAATTTCACAATCATTTGTTGCAACTGTTTGATTATTATGACATTTATAACAACTGTTCATTGATGGAATTGAAGCAGCAGATTGAAATGCATAATCAACTTCATCCAGTCCTTTGTGGCAGGCAATACACTCAATTTTTTGTTCAGTCACATGTTTTTTGTGATTGAATATTAATTCTGATTCTCTCTGAATTAATTTCTCATTAACATTTTCATAATGACATGTATTGCATTTATCTGTGTCTTCAACATCATGACATGTTGCACATGCTTCTTTTTCTGGCAGTAATCTGTCCTTCAATGATGTGCTCTCAGCTACTTTTGTATGGCATGCATTACACTCAGCAATTTCCTTATGCAAAGAGTGAGAGAATTTAATTATATCCTTATTTGTTTTTTGAGGTTCTCCTCTTTCATTAACAGCAGCAATGCTAAGAAAAATTATAATCGAAAGAGTTATGAACGCATATAAAATTTTTATTTTCATATTCTTCTACAAATTTGTATTAAACAAATAATTTACTTTGAACAGAATTCGAAAATCATTTTTGTAAATCTTATTGTTGAAATACTGTGCTTGAACATCAAAGGATAAAATTCTCCAGGGGCGTAAATTAAATCCGCCTAAGAAAGCTGTAATTGAATTAATATGGTCATCTTTCGATAATTTATAATTTGTGTATGTGATTCCAAGTGATGGTGTAATTATACCATCATAGAATGAACGAGCAGCATAAACTGAAATTGCATCCAGTTCGCCTGCATCGCCAAATGTTTTTCTATAACTTAAACTTCCAAATTTTGTATTTGCCCCCATTGTAATTCGAGAAGAATGTTCACTTCCGAACTTAACATCACCATACTTAAATATAAACGTGTAAAGATTCGAAACATTGTAATCAATTCCGCCTTCTACTTCCTGTGAATTGCCATAATCAAAAACAGAGAATATAGAATTATATCTTATCTTTGGTTCACGCTGATTGTAATAAAGATTAATTCCCATTTCTTTTGTTGCCTTGACTCGTCCATCAAATTCAATTTTTGATGTTTCTTTGTAGTTCAAATCATATTCATATCGTGCATTCAAATCAAAAACATTATTGTCATTGTAAGAAACATCACCTGACAAAAATCTATATTGATTTGATTTCGATTGAATAAGAACAGTAACAAGGTCTAAATTTTCATTCAATCTTTCAGTGTAGTAATCAATTGGTTTAAAGTTTTTATCGATGTAAGAAATTCCGAACCTGAAATTTTTCAAAGCATAAGTTTCGAATCTTCCGCCAAGAATATAATTATTAGCAATATCATCCGTTAATTCTAATTTTTGATATGCAGGAACATTACCGCCGTAAAATCCCATTAAAGAAAATCCTTCGTATTTAATCTTCATATTAATACCATCAAACAGACCACCGGCTACAGGCATAATAACAGGCTGTCTTCCAATTTTTAATGTAACGAGATTTAATAAATCCCTGGCTTCGAAGTATAAATTATAAAATCTCATTCGCGGGTCTTTATCCAGCACATTTCCAATATTGCTTTCAAAATTAAATCTTGTACGCAGAGAAAACTTGTTGTAGTTGAGATTGAGATTTAATGTTTGATATGTTCTGAAAAATTTTTCGGAATTATTAACATCATTAAATCTTTCAAAAGAATAAATAGAAGAAGTAAATCTGCCGTTAATATTTTGTGCATTTAATATCAACGGCAGAAAAATTATTAATGAAATTAATCTTTTCATTTTTAGCCTGCTAAGATTTTAATTTTTTGGTACCTTATGAGCAATCTTGGGCCACATTTCTGCAAAATTAAATTCTTTATAAGTCGGACTTTCTGGATTATGACATGTCTTACAGTATTTTTCAATTTCTTCATTGTCTTTCCAAACAACCAATCCATTCTTTACAGCTTCATTTCTATCTTTCATTACTTTGAGAGTTTTGTAAGCTGAACCAGGACCATGGCAGGTTTCACATTGAACACCATCTTCAATTTTAAATTTTGGTCCAAGTAATTTTTTATCTGCCACATCATGACCGCTTGCGTGACATTTCAAACATTTTGGATTTTCAACTGCTTTTACATCGCCAGATAATTTATTTGCTTCGTCTGTCAAAAGTGTTTTGTATGCGTTAGCATGTTTGCTTTCCTGCCAGATTTTTAGCTGTTGTCCCTGTTTTTCTGTTTTATGGCATGTACCACAAACCTGAGTTCCTTCATAACCGTATGGCTGTGAAAATATTTGTGTAGGAACTATAAAATACGCTACAATTGAAAATAGCACGAGTGTTATTAACTTCTTCAGCATTGTAAATTCCTCCTGAAATTAAATGAACATTTTATTTATTTGGAAAATAAGTCAATCTAAATTCATAGGCAATTAGTTCTTTTTATCATTATTACTTTCCTTTTTATTTTCTTCAGTTTTAGGATTTAACTTTTCTTCAAGCCATGATTTTAATTCAGGGTCATTATCTAATTCGGAATCTATTATCACATCAGGGTTCAATCCATTCTTTTTTAATGTTGATGTAAAAAGAATTGTCGAGTTACTCAACTTTTTATAATCTCTTTTCCCTAATTGATATTCTTTCCATTCAAGCACAACTTTTCTAAAATGTTTTTCATGATGATGACGATAATTATGCAAAGTCATTTTTCCATCAATCCATGTCAAACTCATTGGATATTCGTGTGGATGAAATATTACAAAGAACCAGTGCCAGACAAGGATTGCGAGAGTTGCTAAAATTGCTTCATAAAAATGAATCAATTCACTAACTTTGATTAACCACACAGGAGCCCAGTTACCAACAACAGTCGGGAACCATAAAATAAATCCAGTTAAGCCCATTACAACTGTTCCCCAGATTAAAGCCCAGTATTCAGCTTTTTCGGTGTAATCATATTTGTCATAAATTGGTTTTTGTTTCTTAATTCTCAGATAATAAAGAATGGTGTCTTTTGCATCAATAACATCATTATATGAAGGAATTAAATTTTTAAGAACTTCTCTTCCTCTGGCAGTTGATATCAAATAAATAATATGATACAAGCCGGTTCCAACTAAAATTATTGCGGCACCCCGATGAATATATTGTCGTGCTGTTTCTGTCATTCCAAATGTTCTTAAAAGTTCTGCCCACCAGCTTTGATTATATTTAAGAGCAAAACCAGTAATTGCAAGAGCAATAAAGGAAATTAATAACAGAAAATGTTGAATAACTTCGCTCTTTGTAAATCTTGGTATTGTAATTTCTCCTTCGATTCTTTTTTTCTTCTTTCTGATTTCATATATAAAAATCAACAGATTATGTAATACCATTCCCCCTATAACCGAAATGATTAGCCAGAAATAAATATTGGCTACAATATTTTCAATCTTTGCTGCTGTTTGATTTTCAGTTTTATGTGAATAACTCTGTGAAAAAACGGGAGTTGCATTTGTATGACACTTTCTGCATGTATTTGTTACATTTGCAACATTAACTTTTGATTCAGGATGTTCTTTTGGTAATATTTTATGAACACCATGACAATCTATACACATTGCTGCATCTTTATCGCCTCGCATAACAGCAAGTCCATGATAACTATCCTGATATGATTTTGCCTGTCCACCATCAATACCAAACTTTTCTGCAATCATTGGATTTTCATGACAAACCATACAGGTCTTTTCCTGAATCTTTCTTGCTTCTTCTCTTTTATCCACAGTTGATAAAGATTGAACACTATGTTCGCTATGACAATCATTGCAAACTGGAGATTCTCTAAATCCTTTCTTTGCTCTTATCCAGTGAATTGATTGTTGATAATCTTTTGTTTCTTCTGGATGACATTGTCCGCATGTTTGAGGAATATTAAAAGAAGAAATTTTTGACGACGGCTGTACTTTATTTTTTATATCATGAACGCCATGACACATTGTGCAGGTTGCTGCATCCATTCTTCCTTTTTGAACAAGAAGTCCATGAACAGAATTTTTATAAGTTTTACCCGGCGAAGTAATTCCAATATCATATTTTTTTACAAGTTCAGGATTATCATGACATTTAGCACATGTAGTAGCAAGATTTGTAGGATATACTGAACTTGATGGATGGTCAACTTTTTTAATATCATGCGAACCATGACAATCCCAGCATTTTGCTGCATCATCAATTCCTTCGCTTAATGCAATTCCATGAATGCTTTCACTGTGTTCTTTTGCAATTTCACTATGACATATGTAGCAATCTGCTTTTTTTGTGGATTTAAGATTTTTAGGATGATCTTTCAAATTATTTGCAATAAAACTATGGCAATCAGCACAATCTAAATTTTTATGGACAGAGACTGGAAGCGTAAGTTTAACATCAACTTTTTTGTGACATCCTAGGCAATTGCTTTTATCAGCTGAAACTGCATGATAAGCTGTTGCAATTGGTTTGGCTTCGTGACATTTGGTGCAATATAACTTCGATTTAAGTGAATTTTCTTTAGGCGGTTTTTGAATTTCATGATTGCCATGACATGTAACACAATTTGGTGCATTCTTTACTTTTAACCTATGATGAATATCTGAATTAACCGATTGAACTTTATCGTCATGACAATTTGCACAGTTTACTTTTTTTGCTCCTTTCTCAATATGGTCTTCATTAACTACATCTTCATGACAGCCCTGACAATCAATTGCATCTTTATGAACTGACTTTGCTATAGAAACTTCATGACAATCCGAACAATTGAAATCCTGTGCATTATTTTTATTTAATCCGATAAATAAAATTGCTATAACTAAATAGACTAAATTTTTCCGAAATAGAACCACTTAAATCTCCATATTTTCTTTACAAGAAAGCTTTCAAGTACTACAAAAATTATGCACAAATTAAATTTGTTAAAACACAATCAACTAACAAAATTTTTAACTCATATTTTTATTTTTAAGAAAACATTACTAATAATAAGATAATGGACTTATATATCCTTTCTAAAAATATTTAACTTAATTTATTTTATCAAATTAAATAATCATTTTCTGAAAAATTCACCGGTTATTATATACCAATCCTTTTCTTCCAGATTTTCAAGCTGACCCCAGAACATTTCTTCTTCCATTGGAGACTCTTTCTTAACAATTTCTTTCATCTTGTTAATATATTTTTCTATTTCTTCCTGATAGAATGTAACCGCACTTTTCCCAATTTTTAATTGCTGAAGTTCAGAGTCAAGTTTGTCTGCATCAATAATGCAAATCCAGTTTTTGCCATATGGTGTATATTCAAGAGCTTCAAGATTCTCAGAAAGTTCATGATTGATTGATTTAACCAATCCGCTGACCGGGGATAAAAATTGAATTGATTTTTTGTTTTGCCTGATACTAAAAAGTGGCTGACCCTTTGTTATAGTCATTCCAAGATTTGGAAATTCAATGCTGTCAATTTTACCAATTAGTTTTTTAGCAAAGTCATCAATTCCTACTTTCACAGTGCCATCCTGACTTACCGAAGCCCAGCAATGTCCATCTGAAATAAATACTCCACCAGGAATTGCAAATTCTCCTCTGCCAACTTTTTCTATCTCTGGAATATGAGCTATGTGAACTCTTGGTTTTAATTGTTTTTGAATTCTATCCTGTCGCTTGATTAAACATTTTTTTGTAAACTCAAGCAGCTCATCTTCTGTAAATGGTTTTTGAACATAATCCATCGCACCAAGTTTCATACATTCAACTGCTGTTTCTACAGTTGCATATCCAGTAATTATAATTACATCAATATCGGGACGCAAATATTTTACAGATTTAGTTACTTCAACTCCGTCCATTTCGGGCATTTTCAAATCTGTAAATACAAAATCATAATGATGAGATTTTATAAGATTAAGTGCTTCTGCACCTGAATTTACTGTATCAACAGAATATCCATCGAGAACAAGAATTTTTCTGAAGCTGTCGAGTATTACATCTTCATCATCAACACAAAGAATTCTTGCTTTTGGATTTGGCACTTCTGCGCGTTTGAGAGATTTTACTTCTTTTCCAAAATCAATTTTAACTACTTCTTTAAGAACTGCTTCTCTTTCTTTTCGAATCTTCTTTTCATTTGCTTTTTTAATTGCATATCTGATTATTACATCTGCAATTATTACTATGATTAATAATAAAATAAAGAGCAGCATAAATTTTCTCCTTAATTAAAATTATCTATCTGAACTACATGGAATTAAAAATTTCATTTCATATTCATATTCAGTTGGAATTATTCTATAAATCCATCCTTCGAAATACGGGTCTTTTTCGAGTATTGAAATATTCGATAAAAGCTTTTCATTCCTTTCAATTATTCTACCGCTCAAAGCTGAATACAATTGATGCACAAATCCTTCGCTGTCAATAAATTTTGCAAGTTGTCCTGCTTGATTAATCTTTTCGTTCAAATCTAATAATTCTATTTCTTTTATGTTATCAATTGTTTTCAAAAATAAATTTGTTGCACCTAAAAGAACTGTTCCATTAAAATCTTCTTTCATCCAGCATGAATAACCGAATCTAAAATATCTTGATGGGCATGATACATAAACAACTTCAGAATATGATGCATCATTTTTTTTATTTATTATTTCACCGTATTTAATTCCTCTTTTAATTGTGCCTGTCATTTCATCAAATGTAAAAGGTTTTGGAATGAAATCTATTGCTCCTTTGTAAAGTGATTGAACTGCATTTTCAATTGTTGAGTATCCTGTAGTCATAATTACAGGTGTTGTTATTCCTAATTTCTGGAGTTCATCAAGAAATTGGAATCCGCTCATTTCGGGTAGCATAATGTCACAAATTATTAACTTATAATCATTCTTTTTGATTTTTTTTAGTGCTTCAGTTGCATTATCTGTTGAATCAACTTTATAATTATTCATGATTCCAATTTTTACAACTGAATCAATTACTACCTGTTCATCATCAATTATCATTATGTCAAACTTATTTTTCACTTTACTCTTCCGGAAGTTTAATTGAAAATGTTGTTCCTTTTCCAATTTCACTTTGAACAGTAATAGTTCCATTATGATTGTCAATAATTCCCCATACAACCGAAAGACCAAGACCAGTTCCTTTTTGTCCCTTTGTAGTAAAGAAAGGTTCAAAAATTTTATTTATATGTTCTTGAGGAATACCACATCCAGTATCCGTTACCTGAATTTCTACAAACTTCTTACTTCCCTTTTCATCAATATAATTCCATCTTTGCCATTCATCTTTGAACGAAGCACAACCTTCGAGAAAACCCTGAGATGGAATTTCAATCTTGTAAACTGGTCCACCGCACAAAGGACATTTTTCAAATTTATCAATTAAAGACAAATCGCATATCGGGCAGGAAAGTTTAATAATTTCATTTTTTTCTACAGGAATTCCAAAATAATGTTTTGCTCTTCCATAAACAGGGTCAAGGAATAAGAAACCTTCATTTCCATTTGTTTTCATTTTAATTTTGATTGAAGGTAAACCGCCAATTTTATGTTCGTTATCAATTAAATTATGATTTTTGGGACATAAGGCAGCTTTTACATGAACTATTCCTTTGGGCGACAAAGTAGTTTGAGATGTTTTAATTGTAATAGTTCCTCCATTAGGACCAATAGCATCAATTGCATTCAAAAGTAAATTTAAGATTACCTGTTGAATTTGATTTGCATCTGCAGTAATTCTGGGAAGTTTTTCATCAAATTCTTTAATAAGTTTAATTTTATTTATGTTCAATTGATTATGAACTACTGCATCAGCTTTATTGATTACTTCATTAATATCAATTAAACTTTTCTTTGGAGTTGATTGCCTTGAAAAATCAAGCAGGCTTTTTACAATTTCTCGGCTTCGTAAAGTTTCTCTTACAATTACATTTAAGTCTTCCTGCAATTCTGGATTATCTTTTGTTCGCTTTAATAAATAACTGCTATAAGTTAGAACTCCAGTCAAAGGATTATTGATTTCATGAGCAACTCCAGCAGCTAACTTGCCAAGCAATGCCATTTTATCGGATTGAAGTAATTGTTGCTGTGTTTCATATAATTTTTTTGTCATATTATTAAATGACTTTGCAAGATAACCAAGTTCATCGTTCCCCAAATCTTTAATTTCATAATGAAGATTACCTGCAGCAATTTGATTTGTTGCTTTTACTAATTCTTTCACAGGTTTATCGACCCACTTTCTGACAAATATTCCGATAATCAAACCAATTGCAGTAACAGAAATTATTGCAAACAACAGTTCTTGAATTTCATTCTTTTTTATTTGTTTATCTACTTCTGTAAGTGTAATTGTAACATCAAGAACACCAAGCACAGTCGAACTTTGAGGATGCGCATGGCAATCTGCTTTCCAGCAGGATTCTTCATTATAAATTGGATTAATTATGCCCATCACTCTCGGAGAATTTTTGCTCAATCTAAATATTCTTGTTCTTTCTTTATTCGATAACTTTTCAAGCGGTTTATTTTCAGTATGACATGCATAACAGCTTTCTGCTTTTTTATCGAGCATTTTCCCAACATCTTCAGGAGTTGTAGAATAAATTATCTCTCCTTCTTTATTATAAATTCTGATGTTGTCGATTGCCGGGTCTTTTCCTATAGTTTTAATTATTTCATCAACATATTCCCGTTGATTAAGAAGCATTCCATATCGTGTACTATTTTTAACAGTTTCACTCAATTGATTTGCATGCCGTTCAACTTCTGCCAAAAGCACATCACTTTGAGATTTTATTTTAATGTATGAATTTATTCCAATGATTATAACAACTGTTAAACTAACTACTAAAATTAGTTTTAATCCAATTTTTCTGAAGAATCCTATTTCACTTAAGCCATTCATAATATTTTCAATTTGCCTGGTTTATCTTTTGGATAAGATTTATCATCATGACAATCTTCACAAGTTGGTTTGGAATAAGTTGGCTCTTTGTGACAATTGCTGCATTCTAATTCACCATGAGTTTCATCAAGTATTAAACCTGTAACATTGTGTTTGAAATTATCCCAGTTCCATGTTCCATGACAATAACTGCATTCATTTTTAAGTCCAGTAAATTTACCTTTTGTAGTATGACATCTGTTGCAGGTTAACTTTGAATGATATTTTGAAATATCAAATCCAGTTACAGCAAAATGATTAAATGGACCTCTTTCTGTATCTGAGTGACATGATGAACATTTTGATTTCGAATCTGTATCATGACAATTAGAACACTTTTTATGAACTTCTTTTAATGACTTTTTAACTGGACTGACAACTTTATTTTTGTTATGACACTTCACACAATTATCATTTTTATGGCAGTCACCACATTCATAATTAAATAAATTTATATGTTCATCGTGATAAAAGGTAACCAATTTGCCGGAAGCACCTGCGGTCGAAAAAGTAATTTTGTTTGGTGCTTTAACTTCTGGATGAATTCTCTTTGCAGTTAATTTTTTTATATCACTTTTTAACGAGGTTTCTTTTCCTTTTAATTGATGACAAACAATACAATCTGTACTGCCGCTCCATGCACGATGGCAATTCATGCATTGACGATGAAATGCACCTTTCAAATCAGGTTTGCTAACATCAATTCTTTTCCTTTGTGTTTCATGACATTCTGAGCAAGCAATAACATTTCCTGGCGGATTATAATGATGACATGTTCTGCATCCTCCAGAAATATCAGCCATCTCAGCATGAGCTAAATGAGAAAAAACAACAGGTTCATAAATATCAGTTTCTTTTATTTTATTAATTGTAAGAACTTTTGGACCATCTTCAGGTTTTTGGTCAATTCGAATCATGCTTTCACGGGGACAGGCTTTAAGACAGGGATTTTCTTTAGTCGGAATATCACATGAATGACAAGTTGAGCAATTTAAAGACTGCTGTGAATGGTTCTTGCTTATTTTTGTTTGTGCATTAATTGATAGTGAACCAATCAATAAGATTATTAATAACTTTTTCATTATGCACCTCTAACAGAAAATTTAGTTTGAGGTGAAACATATTGAGGCGTACTTACAATTGGAAAAATCATAACAAAAGCTCTGAACAATAATACTTCGAGCGCAACAAAACCAAGCGTTACTGCAATTTCACCAATTGATGGGAAATATGGTTGAAATTGATATGGAGGAGTATAAGCCACAATAAAATTATTTATTCGATTCAGTAAAACCCCAAAGATGACTAATAAAGAACCAATAAATAATCCAAGTGGAGTTTTAGTTAACTTAGGAGATAAGAAAATACGTAATGGAACTATTATACCGACAACTACTTCAATTGCAAAAAGTACGCTAACCGTATTTATTTCGTTCAGGTAAACAAAAGTTTTTCTTATAACCATATCACCAATCTTAAATGAAAGATAAATTCCGAGCATTGGAGCAACCATACTTCCAAGATTAGAAAGAATTTTCATTTCGGGTTTTAAGCCAAATGCTTTAGATGTTATTAGTGATTCAAAAATTACCATTGGAAATCCAACAGAAATTGCAGAAAGCAAAAACAATAATGGAAGAATTGGTGTTTGCCATAATGGGTGCATTTTAGGACCTGCAATTACCATCAATGTCCCTAATGATGATTGATGTAAGCAGGAAAGAACTACACCTGCAATTATAAAAATGAACATTACTTTGTTTAATGTTCTATCAAGCAATCTTAATAATTTATCCAATGGTTTATTAAAAGCACTTAAAAACCCCGGCAAATTTACTCTGCCTACAAATCTTTCTGTAACAATTGGAAGAAATTCAATATAAAGAACAAACAAATAAATCATTACGCACATACCAACTTCAAAAAGAACAGAATTGCCATTCCACATAATTAAAGGATGCCAGATGTAATAATATCTTCCAAGGTCAAGAGCTACACTAAGAGCTACAAATGTATATCCGAGCATAGCAGTTAAAAGTGCCGGCCTGACTACTACATGATATTCTTCTCTATGCATGATATGGCCCAGGGCAGCTGTAGTAAAACCTCCAGCGGCTAATGCAACTCCAGCAGCCACATCAATTCCAATCCATATTCCCCAGGGATATTGATTACTCAAATTTGTTACTGCACCTAATCCAAGTATTAATCTTATGAAAACTACTATCAATCCTATAGCAGCAATAATTGTTAATCCAATAACAGTGGGAGTAAAAAATTTTCTTTCCAAGGGTGTCGGTTTCAGAAAATTTTCCATTATTCTTCCTCCGGTTCTTTCTTTCTATTTTTATTAATCCACATTACTGCTCCAAGCAAAGCATAAAGTGCAACTGGTGGAACAAAGTAGGCAAAAATTCCATGTTGAATAGCTTCGGTTACACCAGGGGCAGGATTTCTACCTAATTTAGGAAATTGTAGTTCATAAAAATCTTTACTTGCTAAATAAAGCCAACTTGTACCACCAACTTCATATTCACCATAAACATGATTAATATATCTTTCAGGGTATAATTTAATTTTTTCGTGAGCAATTCTTACTAAATCTTCTCGTTTACCATAAGTCAAAGCTTCCATTGGACAAATTTCTACGCATGCAGGAAGTTTTCCTTCCTTTGTTCGATTGAAACAAAAATCGCATTTACGAATTTCAGGCTGAATTGCTTTACCAAATTCAAATGCAGGAATTTGAAATGGACACGCTACCATACAATATCGGCATCCAATACATTTTTTCGTATCCCATATTACAGAACCATTTTCTTCTTTCGAAAATGCACCTACAATACATGCTGAAACACATGCAGGGTGGTCACAATGCATACATTGAACTTTAACATCAATTGGAAATCCATCTGCACTTGAAGGAGGATATTCATTAACTACAGTTAAAGCTTTATCATCGGGTCTTCTCATTTTCTTAAATACACTTCTATCATCATAAGCTTCGAGTGGTGGTGTAGGAAGATTATGTGCTACTTTACAAGCCCATTCACATTTTCTGCAACCAATACAAACTGTAGTATCAACCAGAACTCCCATCCTATTTTCATCAAGAATATTTTTTGGTGCAGCTTTTAATTTGTTTGTACTTAATCCAGTAATTCCAGCTCCAACTATTGTTGAGGTTTTTAAGAATTCACGGCGGGTTTGTTTTGCCATATTTTTTTGACCTCCAGTATCGGTATGTCAATAAATAAGATTATAAGACTATTTCCTAAATGGAGTTATTTATCCATTTCTAAATTAGTTGATTGCTTTTATTATGTCAAACAATTTTAAACTTTATTGTGAGATTTTAACTGGAATTCTTATGTAATATGTCATATAGTCTTTTTTTAAGTTAATAATTTTTATAGATTCGCAATTAAATTAAAAATAAAAGTCACTTTAAGATGGCAAAGAAAAATGTAAAGAATCTCGAATCATTAAGAGAGAAAATAAACGATATTGATGAAAAGATTATTAAACTTCTTTCTGAAAGACGCTTGCTAAGTAAAGAAGTCGCATTGGCAAAAGAAAAAAGTAACTCTCCAATAAGAGACCAAAAAAGAGAAGAAGAATTATTAAGAAGATTAATTAAATTAGGGAAAAAATTTAATCTTGATTCTAATTTTCTTTCTAAGGTTTATTATGAAATAATAGAAGACTCAATTAGACTTCAGCAAAATTATGTTCAATCTATCTTAAACAAAAAAGATGAAAAAAAGAAAACCATAACAATTGCAATTCAAGGGATAGAAGGTTCTTACAGTTATTTAGCAAGTCAAAAATTTTTTGCTCACTCAGGTTTCAAACTTAATTTTTTATTTAAGAGAAGATTTGATGAGGTAGTCAGTGCAGTAGAAAAAGGGGAAGCAGATTTTGCAGTCCTTCCAATTGAAAATACAACTTCTGGAGGAATAAACGAAGTTTATGATTTACTACTTCATACAACATTATCTATAATTGGTGAAGAAAAATTTCAGGTCAAACATTGTTTTGTTGCACTTGATGAAGTTCCATTTCAAAAAATCAAAAAAGTTTATGCTCACTATCAAGCAGCAGCACAATGCAGCAAATTCTTAGAATCTCTTCCTCATGTTGCAATTGAATATTTTGATGATACTGCAATGTCAGTACAAAAAATTAAAGAAGAAGGAAATATTGCACATGCTGCAATCGCCAGCGAAGAAGCTGCAAAATTATTTCATGTAAAAATTTTGAAAAAAGATATAGCCAATCAACCTGAAAACTATACAAGATTTTTAATTGCATCAAGAAAACCACAAATAATTGATGAAAGAATACCATGCAAAACATCAATTGTAATGGCTACTTCTCATACACCTGGCTCTCTTGTAGAAGCTTTGAATGTTTTTAGAAAATACAATGTAAATCTAACCAAACTTGAATCACGACCAATTATTGGAAATCCATGGGAAGAAATGTTCTATCTTGACTTTGAAGGAAATATTGCAAGTGAAACAATTCAAAAAGTTCTTGATGAATTAGGACAATACACAAGATTCATGAAAGTCTTAGGAAGTTATCCTTCACAGGAACTTGAAAGAACAAAATTAGAATTTTCAAAACTGTTAATTGGAGAAGAAAATAAAAAAGAAACAAAATCAAAGCCCGAAGCTCCTGCAATTATTAAATCAAAATCTAAGAGTTACAGACTTGCAAGTCGAGAATACAAAAGTGAAGATACTATAATAAAAGTAAAAGATGTTTTAATTGGCGGTAACAATTTTGTAGTAATTGCTGGTCCATGTTCAGTTGAAAATGAAGAAATGATTATGAAGTGTGCGCTCGAAGCAAAAGAAAATGGTGCACATATACTTCGTGGAGGATGTTTTAAACCCAGAACTTCACCTTATAGTTTTCAAGGGCTTGGATATGAAGGACTGAAATTACTTGCTGATGCAGGCAAGTATTACGATTTGCCTATTATCACAGAAGTTATGGATACAGACCAGGTTGAAGAAGTAGCTAAAAGTGCAGATATTCTTCAGATTGGTGCAAGAAATATGCAAAACTTTGCACTTCTAAAAGAAGTGGGAAAAACACATCGGCCAGTTATGCTTAAAAGAGGTTTAAGTGCTTCAATTGATGAATGGTTGAATGCAGCAGAGTATATTTTGTCTCAAGGTAACCGACAGGTTATTTTATGTGAACGAGGAATCAGAACATTTGAAACAGCCACACGAAACACATTAGATTTAAGTGCAATACCTGTTTTAAGAGAATTAACTCACTTGCCTGTTATAGTTGATCCTTCTCATGCAATTGGTGAAAGAAACAAAGTAATTCCACTTGCAAAAGCAGCAAAGGTTGTAGGTGCTCATGGAATCCTAAACTCATTTTAGAAAATTTTATGCCCGAAGTTAAATTAAAACTAATGCCCGGCTGCCAGTTGTTTGTATCACTCAAAGTTCTATCATTCAAATAAATTAAGCCAAGTCCCTCTTCAATGAAGAAGTAGTTATATAAACTTTGTTGAATTTGTGATTTTAATAAAAATGATTTAATAAATGGATAATATCTACCCTGCCGATTTTCTGGAATAAAATATTCCACTTTTCTTGCATAAAAAAATCCTGTTCTAAAATTAACTTCATCCGAGAACCATAACTTAAAATCAAAAAATAAAGTACCGCCAAAACTTGTAACTGATGCTGTATTCCCTTTTATTTCTCCCAATCCCAAATTAAATCCAGCATTAAAATTTTTTATTTGTGCATTTAGACCAACTGCATTGAAAAACAATATTATGGCAATAAGATATTTCTTTTTTATCATAATCAATATTGAAATAATTTGCAGAGAAAGTTACAAAATAATTTTTGAATCTTTTTGAAAATCATTTCATCTAACCAAACAAAAATTAAGGTTAATTATGGCAGTAAGTTCTCAACCAAAGGTAATAATTTTTTCAACTCCAACCTGCAGTTTTTGTAATGCAGCAAAAAGATATTTCAGAGAAAAAAATATTCGATTTACTGATGTTGATGTTTCTAAGGATGAAGCAGCAGCAAGAGATATGATGCGAAGAACAGGCCAAACCGGTGTCCCCGTAATTTTAATAAATAATCGGCCAATAATTGGGTTTGATAAACAGAAAATCAATCAGATGTTAAACATAAAAGATTAGGAGAACACTATGAAAATTAAACCACTTGATGACAGAGTTCTTGTTGAACCAATTGAAGAAGAATCAAAAACAACATCGGGAATTATTATTCCTGATACAGCAAAAGAAAAACCAAGAATGGGAAAAGTTATTGCTGTAGGAACCGATGAAGATTTGCGTGAAAAAATTAAAGAGGGTGATAGAATTTTATTTGCAAAATATGGCGGAGAAGAAGTAACTGCTAATGGAAAAGAATTAAAAATTATCTCCCGCTCGGATATATTAGCAGTAGTAGAAAATTAGTCAATTGGTGCCCCCTATAAAAAGCGGTATGAGTTGTGTATTCATGCCGCTTTTAAAAATAAAGTGTTAACCAGTAAGTCAGTTTCTCGCTGTCAGTTTTTTCAACTCTGTGTTTTACATGTGCAGGAATTATAAGATAATCACCGGGTTTTAATTTTACTGAATAATTATTTTCGAATAATATCTCGGCACTTCCACTCAAGAGCAGAACAAATTCATTTTGTGACTGGTCATACCAGAATCCTTCAGGTGAAAAATGAGCTTTTGAAATAATTCTCTCGAGACGAAAATTTTCATTAAGAATAATATCTTCAAAAAATTCTTTTGATAAATCTTCCGGAACATTATCATAAATATTTCTTACTTCTATTTTCATTCTAAATAATCAACAATTATGATTTTCATTTCATTTGAAGAAGCTGCTTCGTGCAGAACAGCATCAATTTCGAATGGGTCATCTGGATTTGAAATACTGAGTAAATATTTTTCATAACCTGCAAGAATATGTCTCAACAATTTTCTATGAATTGGTTGATTGCCTGTTGCTGCAGCTTTTTTGTTATAAAATATGACAACCTTTAATGGAATCTCTCTATTAAATGCCTCGAGAAGACCAAGATTTCCTGCAGATATAAAACTAAAATCACCTGTTAAAGCCCATACATTTTTTTTGCCTGCTAAGTATGCACCTATTGCAAGTGGAATACTTCCTCCCATGTAGGTTACAATATCTATACAATTATAAGGAGGAAAAGCAAATGAACTTGATGAACCTGTGTCTCCTGTTGCTATATCTCTTTTAATATTTTTAAAAACATCAAAGAAGGGAATAAACTTAAGAGCCCCCTCTTTAACTTTTTCTGTTAAACTTTCTGGAACAATAGGCAATTCTGGACGAACTACTGCCTCGAGATTACCATTTAGTTTTTTAGCAATAAATAATTTATACTGATAATCAGCAAGTAGTGGACTAACAACATGTGAATAAATATTTCTTTCGTATGAAAAATTTCTTTTAAGATTTTGTTTGGGAGTGAATTCTATTTCTAATTTCGTATTCAATGCATCAACAATAACAGCTACAGGCATCTTTCTTTTTTCTGACTCAAGAAATGCATTGATTATATCATCATAAACTGTTTCATTCCTTGATGTAATGAACGGCATACTCATGCCCTCGAGAACTGGAGTTATTTCGAGTATATTGTCAGAATGTTTGCCTGATTTATCATCAAAAATTATAGTAACAAATCCAGCAGTTGGTTCTGTATACAGCGAATCACTCACACTATTTGCAGCTTTCATTAATCCATGAGCTTTCATTAACACCGCAGCTCGTTTACCAAGAATGCTTGCACCATGAGAAATTGTATATGCAACTTCTTCATGAAATGACATTTTAAGACTTCGCATTGTCAATTCATTATAAAATTGAAATGTATCGCTTGCCCCATAGCCGGGAACAAATGTAACTATTTCAACTCCCAAATCATTGAGGGCATGAGCTATAGCTTGATAAATTGTTGTTTTCATCTAAACAAATGATAAAATTAGTTTTACACTAAGATAAAATAAATTCTGTATTTTTATTACTGAAAATAATTCTGAATTTAATCTGCTGTAATTTTAATTGACTTCTGTTTTTATCACTTTCATTTTTTGAAATCTTTAGATATTATTAATGATTGATAAATATTTTTAGTGTATTATATGCCCAATAAAACTTTTTCACATGCTATAATTTTTTTCTCTCTATTCCAAATTTCTATATTATTCTGCCAGACAGAAAACGAGATAATTGCAAAAGCAGGAAATATTAAAATTACTAAAAAGGAATTTATCGAACGTTTTGAATTTTCTCCTCATGCACAAACAGAAGATGCTTTCGATACAGCAACAATAAAAAGAGATTTCTTATATACTCTTTTAGCAGAAAAATTACTTGCACAGGATGCTATAAAACAAAATTTAGATAAATCCGAAGACTTCGTTTATCTAATGGATTATCTCAAAAATATTTACCTCCGTGATGCACTTTATAAAAAAGAAATTAAAGACAAAATTGTAATAACTGATTCTGCTATTGCTGACGGCAAAACTAAGATGCTAAAAACTCTCAAAGTAAAATTTATTTTTTCGGTTGATGAAAATGAAATTAAAGAAATTTATTCATCACTTCAGAATGGAGCCTCATTTGATTCGATTTTATCATTACGGCCGGAAAATCTAGAACAATTAAATTATGCCGAAGTAACTTTTGGAAATATGGCTCCTGAAATTGAAGAACACATATTCAAGCTGATGCCTAAAGAGTTTACAATTCCAATAAAATTAAAAGAAGGCTGGTATATTTGTAAAGTTTATGATGTAATCAAAAAAAGTGAACTTAATTCTTCAGATATTTCAAAAATCAAAAGAATAATTGAATCGAGAACTGAAGACAAACTTTACGAGGAATTTTATAATAAATTTTTCAAAGGAATAAAAGTAAATGTTGACCGTCAATTATTTGATAAGTTATCAACCGAGATTTTTAATTTTATAAAACAAAATCAAAATTATTTCGCTGATAAAAAAAATAATAAATTGAGATTTTCAGAAATAGAGTTTTTTCAAATACAAAAATCTTTTTCAGATAAAGAAATTAATCTCCCATTTGTAAAATTCGAAGATTCGCCCGTAACTTTAAAACACTTTCTAAAAAACATTGGCTTTACAGGAATAGAGTTCGATTCAATCAGCATCGAAGATATCAAAAGCAAATTGAATAATTTTGTAAGCAACTTTATCAGAAATGAACTTTATGCAAGGGAAGCACAAAGACGAGGTTATGATAAACTTCCTGAAGTTTATGAAGACTTAAACATGTGGAAGGACTATTATTTATCGCGCATAAGAATGAAAGAAATTTTCAAAAAACAAAATGTAAGTGATGACGAAGCAAAAGAATTTTATTTGAAAATGAACAGAACTATCGAAGAGCCGGATAGTGTTAATATTGCAGAAATAAATTCAGAAAATCTTGAAACAATAGAACAAATATTAAATGAATTGAATGATGGAATAGGCTATGATGAGATACAGAAAAAATATTCAACAGCAAAAATAACAGGACTGCAGCCAGTAAATAAACTTGGTGAAATTGGAAAAATTGCAGTCAATATGAATAAAGGTGATGTTTATGGTCCAATTAAAGCTGATTATGGATATTCAATTATAAAACTAATTGACAAAAAGAAAGGTGAAAAAAAGAAAATTGAAACTTTTGAAGAAGCTAAAGACGATATAAAAAATATTATTCAAACAAAAAAAATGTATAATGAACTTGATAAACTCACTGCAAAACTTGCAGTTGAAAACGGAATAGAGATAAATGAAAATATTCTAAAATCAATTAAAGTATCAAACATAAATATGATAGTATTCAGAAGATTTGGATTTGGCGGACAGCTTATTGCAGTTCCTTATGCACCGCTTTTTTATAAATGGTATAAAACTTATCAACAGATGAAAAAAGAATTATCTTTTTAGATATGGAAACTATTAAACCTTACATGAAAACTTTCTATTTCTCAATTACAGCAATTACTTTTTTGGTTTTATCGGTTTTTATTTTCATGTACATATTTGGAAATCTTGCAGACAACAGAGATGCAGGACCCAAAAAAATTTATTTTGCTGACAATATATCTATCAGTCATAAATATGCAATTGAAAAATTTAATCAACTGCACAAAGGGAAAATTGAAGTTGTTCCAATTGATTTATCTTTTGAAAAATTTCAGACCAATGAAAGAAAAGAATTATTAATGAGATATTTGAGAAGCAGAAGTGACAGATTAGACATTTTTTCAATAGACCAGATATGGGTCCCCCGCTTTGCAAAATTTGTTGAACCGTTGAGCAATTATTTTTCTACTACTGAAAGAGAAAATATAATTCCATATGCACTCGAATCCTGTTTTTATAAAAATCAGCTTGTGACAATTCCACTCTATATTGATGTAAGCGTAATGTATTACAGAAAAGATTTGTTAAAAAATATTAGTGATTACAAAGAAATTAAGAGTAAGCTCGATAGCTCAATTACATGGGAAGAATTTATTAATCTTGGCCAGCGCATGAAAAACTTTGGTTATCCATTTTATTTATATCAGGCAGAAGCATTCGAAGGATTGATGTGCAGCTTTGTTGAACTTATTGAATCACAGAATTCTAAAATACTCGATGGTGATTCTCTAAAATTAAACACACCTCAAGCTAATAAAGCACTTCAGTTGCTTGTTGACCTTGTAAATAAATATCAACTTTCACCAAAAGAAATAACCAACTATAAAGAATATGATACTTATTATTACTTTATTGACAACAATGGAATATTTCTGCGTGGCTGGCCTGGTCTATTAAAATGGTATGAAACCAAATTCAACGATAAAAGTTTTGCAGATAAAATTGAGACTGTTCCTCTGCCACATTTTAAAGAAGGTTCGAAAAAAAGTATAATTGGTGGCTGGAATTTGATGATATCAAAATATTCTTCAAAAAAGAGTGAGGCAATTGAATTTATTAAATTCCTGATTCAGGAAGATACTCAAAAAAAATTTTATGAACTTGGAGGTTACCTGCCTATCAATGCAAAAATTTATGAAGACAAAAATTATTTGAACCAAAATCCAGAACTAAAATTCTATAAATCAATTTTTAAAACAAGCACACGCAGACCATTTCTTGAAAAATACACTCGATATTCTGATATAATTACTTATTACCTCAATCGAGCTATTAAAAATGAAATTTCTGTTAGCGAAGCATTAAGCAAAGCTGAAAAAATAATTAATTCTGAAGCAAGTTATATTAAATAATGTGCTATGGATAATTTTTTTGAAAATCTTAAAAAATATCATTTTGAATTCAAGCATCTGACAGTTTTGTTTGTTGGATTAATATTTTTCCAATTGATTCTTTCTTTTGTGCATAAAACTTCTTTGCGTAATTTTGTTGAAAATGCTCAGGAATGGTATCAAAAAAATTCTGCAGAAAGATTGGCTAATCTTACAACAACTTCTCTCGAATTATTTTATGAAACTGTAAAAATGAGAAAAACAATTGACCCAAATGAAAAACGTCGTATTATTCAATTCTTTGACATAATTCTCAATCAACAAATTCTGCAGCAGAACATAGAAGAAATTTGTCTGCTTGTAGGCGAAGGTGATAATATAAAAGCTATTGATAATGGCAATGATTTATTTGCAATTATGTTTGAACACAAAGAAAATATTAATTCTTCAAGACATCATTCTGCAATTGAATTATACAAAAAAGTTAAAAATGAATTAATTGGCAGCGAGCAAATTGTAAATATTTTATTAAACAAAAATACTTATCATATATTTGTTCCTTTTGTGCCGAATGGAGAATTTGCAGGCGCACTTTACATCCGCAACACTCCGGATTTTTCTTTTATCCAAAGGGAAATGGTGTCGAGTTATGAAGAAACATCTATAATTTATTCTGCACTTTTCCTGCTTGGACTTTTAGCAATGTACTATATTTCTACTTACACAGTTAAAGAACGAGATGAAGCGCAAAAATTATTAATGGAAGAACACGAAAGAAACATAAAACAGCAAATTGAACACGAAAAAGAATCACTGTTTACAAAGAGAATTTATCACACTCATCACAAAGCAGAAAAAATAATGGGCTTTATCAAAGAAGATTTAAGAACACTTTCAACAGAAAACATAGATGAAGTTAAATACCGTGCAACAAAGTATTCAAATTTTATCTCTCGAGTTATATATGACATGAAATGGTATGAACCTCCAATTCAAACGATACGCAATCCATCATTTTTAACAGATTTAAATGAAGTAATAAAATTCATGGTCGAAAATATTTTCAATAGAACTTCAAGAAAATCAAAATCTTTCGAAATAAAATTGAATCTTGATGAGAAAGTTCCGAAAGTTAATATCAATGAATTTGTAATCTGGGAAATCTTAGAACCATTAATTCAAAATAGCATAGACCACGGTGGCGCTGATGATTTGTTAATAACAATTACAACCAGATACAACCCTGAAACAAAAATTTCTAATATCATAATTGAAGATAATGGACAGGGCATAAAACCCGAATTGTTGGAGAAAAATGAAAAAGGAATTAAGAAAATTTTTCTTGAAAATGTATCTACAAAAAATTCCTCACATTCTAATAGTGGTTATGGATGTTACATAGCTTATGAAATTTCAAAACAGAGATGTGGATGGGATATTGATGCAGAAAATCTTCCAATAAAAGGCTGCAGATTTACAATTACAATTCGAAATTAATTTGGAGTAAAAATGAATAAATACGAACAAATAAAAGTATTGCTTATTGAAGATGAAGATTTTGATGTAAGACGAGTTGAAAATACTATTAAACCTTTTGCAGATAGAATCAAGATATGCGAAGTTGTATCTGATGGGAAATCAGCACTTGAACTTCTTGAGGCTAATAAAAATAATTTTGATGTAGTAATAATGGATTATCAAATTGCAGGCGGTCTGCATGGTGAATATCTCATTAAAAAAATAAAAGATTTTGACCCCGCACTTCAAATTATCGTGATTACAAAAATGACAGTCAATGTAACAGATTATGAATTCGCTCATAGTCTTATTGAAGCTGGCGCTTTCTGGTACTGCACAAAATATCCCGGCGATATTGAAGAACACATTTATCAGCCTACAGATTTTATAATGTCTATTTTCAATGCTTATGAAAAAAGAAAATTATTAAAGGAAAAACAGAAGTCAACTCAAAAACTAAGAAAGAATGTTGATGATATTCTGTCATCAAAAAAAATTATTGGGGTTTCTAAAACAACAGAACATTTGAGAGAACAAATAAAAAAATATTCAAACAGTAATGTGCCTGTTTTAATAACAGGGTTATCCGGCACAGGAAAAGAACTAGTTGCATACAATATTCATTACAATAGTCCAAGAAAATTTGAAAACTTTGTTCCTATAAATTGCGGTGGGATACCAGACCAATTAATCGAAAGCGAACTATTTGGTTACGAAAAAGGAGCATTTACTGGTGCAGAAAAAAGTAAACCGGGATTATTTGAAATAGCAAACAACGGCACAATATTTTTAGATGAAATTTCTGAATTACCATTATCATCTCAGGTAAAACTTCTTCGTGTTCTTCAAGATGGCGAAGTTGAAAAACTGGGCAGAACAGACAAAATAAAAGTTGATGTTAGAATAATTTCTGCAACAAACAAAAATTTAGAAGAAGAAGTTAAAGCAAAAAGATTTCGCGAAGATTTGTATTATCGATTGAATGTAATTAACATTCACATTCCACCTTTGAGAGAAAGAAAAGAAGATATAATTTGTTTAATTGATTATTACATGAATCAATTTGCAATAGAAATTGGAAGAGAAGCTCCTGTAATTTCAGAAGATGCAATGAAACTACTGATTGAATATGATTGGCCAGGAAATATTCGTGAACTCAAAAATCTTGTTCAGCGACTACTATTTTTTGACGATAAAATTATCACACCAAAACTTATTGAAACTGCACTCGGCAAAAAAATAAATGAGCTTGAAGATTATTTTGGAAACGAAGGGATAAGCTTTAAATCTCCAGATGGACCTTTACCATTAAAACAAATGGAAAGAATTTTCCGTGAAAAATATTTTAGATATATCAGAAGTAAAGTTAATTCCGACCAGGAAGCTGCATCAATTCTTGGATTAGCTCCGCCTAATTATCACAGAATGTGCAAAGAATTGGGATTAAAATAAAGATTGAATGGCGACAGAGTTCTGGAGTTTCGATAATCTGAAAAAGTGAAATAAGATTACCGCAGCACATTTAAATCGGAAGTGTATTGCTTCAACAATTTTCTCTTGTGATTTCGTTGAATAATTATCATATCTGCTTCAATCAATTTCAAAAAAGTTTTAGTAATTTATAGGTTACAATTTCATAACTTCGCCAAAAAATGAAAGAAGATAAAGAAATACAAAGTCAGAAAATTATTATTAAAGGGGCGCGGCAGCACAACCTTAAAAATATATCTCTTGAAATTCCTAAAAATAAATTAGTCGTTTTTACAGGTGTAAGTGGAAGCGGCAAATCGTCACTTGTATTTGATACAATTTATGCAGAAGGTCAACGAAGATATGTTGAAAGTTTGTCTTCTTATGCAAGGCAATTCTTAGAAAGGATGAGTAAACCCGAAGTTGATTTTATTTATGGAATTTCTCCGGCTGTAGCAATTGAACAGAAAACAGGTGCTCGTAATCCAAGGTCTACTGTTGGAACAAGTACAGAAATTTATGACTACTTAAGATTACTGTTTTCTCGAATTGGCAAAACTATTTGTTTTAATTGCGGCAACGAAGTAAAAAAAGACACAGTTGCAACAGTATCTCAATGGCTTGAAGGTCAAAACGAGGAAGATAAATTCTATATTGGATTTCCAATTCACTATCACGAAGGAAGAACAATTGAAGAAGAAATTGATTTATTAAAGAAGAAAGGATTTTTCAGAATTTTTTATAAAGATGAATTAATTGATATTAATTCACAAACAATCGAAGAGATTACTTCAAAGATTAGTAACAATTCTAAAAAAGAAATTATTATAGTTCTCGACCGCTTCAAAATAAAAAAAGGAAAAGTAAGAGAAACACTTGCCGAGTCAATTGAAATTAGTTTCAAAGAAGGTGAAGGAAGATTAACAATTATAAATGCAGATAAAAATGAACTAAAACATTTCACAAAATTTTATGAGTGCTGCGGCATAAAATACGAAGAACCCGAACCTCGTTTCTTTTCCTTTAATAATCCTTTTGGAGCCTGTCCGGTTTGTCAGGGTTTCGGCAAAACAATGGATTACGACATGAACCTCGTTGTTCCAGACCCCAACTTAAGTATTAGTGAAGGTGCTATTGCACCATGGAGAACAGTAAAATATAGTTCATATTTGAGAGACCTTATTAAGCATAATAATAACAGAATTCCTCTTAATGTACCTTTTAAAAACTTAACTCAAGAACAAATTAATTTATTAAAAGAAGGCTTTGGTGGATTTGCTGGAATAAATGGATTCTTCAAACATCTCGAAGAAAAAACTTATAAGATGCACATAAGAGTACTTTTAAGTAAATACAGAGGTTACACTACATGTTCTGCATGCCGCGGTTCTCGTTTAAGACGCGAAGCACTTCAAGTCAAAATTGCCAATAAATCAATTCATGATATTGTTCAGATGTCCATTGAACAGGCTTATAACTTTTTTAAGAATCTTGAACTCAATGAAAATGAAAAGGCAATTGCAAAAAGAATTCACGACGAAATTTTAAAACGACTCACATTCCTAAATGATGTTGGACTTGGATATCTCACGCTTGATAGATTAAGCAGTACTCTATCCGGCGGCGAAACTCAAAGAATAAATTTAGCTACTTCACTCGGCTCTGCTTTAATGGGAACTCTTTATGTGCTTGATGAACCTTCAATTGGACTTCATCCAAGAGATAATTCAAGATTAATAAAAATATTAAAATCATTGAGAGATTTGGGGAACACAGTTCTTGTAGTTGAACACGACCCTGAAATGATGCGTGCAGCAGATTTAATTTTTGATATGGGTCCACGAGCAGGAGTTCATGGCGGAGAAATAATTGCTAAAGGCACTTATGATGAAATAATTAAAAACGAAAAATCTTTGACTGGAAAATATTTATCAGGTAAATTAAAAATTCCCGTTCCTTCTATAAGAAATACGAGAAAAACAGAATCGATAAAAATTATTGGTGCAAGAGAAAACAATTTAAAAAATATTACAGTAGAAATTCCTTTAAGAAAATTTGTAGTTATAACAGGTGTAAGCGGTTCAGGCAAGAGCACATTGGTTCACGATATTTTGTATGGAGGATTGGTAAAACATTTTGGCGGCAATCCACCAAAGTTAGGCAAATTTGATTCTATTGAAGGGACAAGATACATCGATGATGTTGTAATAGTTGACCAATCACCTATTGGAAAATCACCTCGTTCAAATCCAATCAGTTATGTAAAAGGTTTTGAATTAATCCGCGAACTTTATGCTTCAACTCCTCAAGCTCGAGCGAGAGGTTATAAACCCGGGTTTTTCTCTTTTAATGTTCCAGGCGGAAGATGTGAAACTTGTGAAGGAGAAGGATTTGTAAAAATTGAAATGCAATTTATGGCAGACCTTTATCTCGAATGCGATGACTGCAAAGGAACAAGATTTAAAAAAGAAGTAAGAGAAATAACTTACAAAGGAAAAAATATTGTTGATGTTCTTAATATGACTGTTGATGAAGCTATCGAATTTTTTGAAAATCATGACAAAATAGTTTCGATATTGAGGATGCTTTCCAATGTTGGATTGGGATATATAAAACTTGGTCAACCATCAACCACATTATCTGGTGGAGAAGCTCAAAGAGTAAAGTTAGCATATTACTTATCCCAGCAGAAAAAAAATCAACACACACTCTTTATATTTGATGAACCAACCACTGGATTGCATTTTGATGACATAAATAAACTTCTAAAATGTTTTCATGTTTTAATTGCAAACAACAATTCCGTGGTGATAATTGAACACAATCTGGATGTAATTAAATGTGCCGATTACATAATTGACCTCGGTCCAGATGCAGGCGACAAAGGCGGTGAAATTGTTGCAACAGGAACTCCAGAAGAAATTGCTAATAATCCAAATTCATACACAGGACAGTTTCTTAAAAAAATTTTAGAAAATTAATAATTTGTTAAAAGCTCCGTTCTTTCTTTTACCATTATTTCTTATCATATTATTAAAAAAAATTTTTATGAATATGAAAACATCCCATTTAATAACAGCACTAATAATATCATTCTTTATCAACTGCACAAATTTGCATTCAGAAGATGGTTATAGATTATGGCTAAGGTATGACATGGTTGCAAATAAAAGCTTACTAAAATTATACTCAACTCAAATAAAGTATCTTATAGTTGATAACAACTCACCCACTTTAACTGCTGCTAAAGAAGAACTTCAAAAAGGTTTAACTGATTTGTTGGGAAAAAATATTCCTGTGATTTCTACTATAAAAAATGGAACTGTAATTGCAGCGAATTATAAAAAATCAAAATTATTAAAAGAACTGAGCTTATCATCAGAAATTTCTAATATTCCTGATGATGGATATTTAATTCAAACATTACACTGCAAGGGAAACAATTTAATTGTAATAACATCGAACAGCGATATTGGTGTTATGTATGGTGCTTTTGAATTCTTAAGATTAATTCAAACACAAAAATCAATAACAAATTTAAAAATCATTTCTTTTCCCAAAATTAAATTAAGAATATTAAATCACTGGGATAATCTCAATAGAACTGTTGAACGAGGTTATGCTGGTTTTTCAATCTGGGATTGGCACAAACTTCCTGATTACATTGATACTCGTTATAAAGATTATGCTCGTGCTAATGCGTCAATTGGAATTAATGGGACAGTTCTAACAAATGTAAATGCAAATGCTTGGGTCTTAACTCATGATTATTTATTAAAAGTTGCTGCTCTTGCAAATGTATTTCGACCTTATGGAATAAAAGTTTATTTAACTGCAAGATTTAGTGCACCAATTGAAATTGGGAATTTAAAAACTGCAGACCCATTAAATGAAGATGTAAAGCAATGGTGGAAAGAAAAAGTAAAAGAGATTTATAGTTTAATTCCAGATTTTGGCGGATTTCTTGTCAAAGCAAATTCAGAAGGTCAACCAGGTCCGCAAAACTATGGAAGAAGTCATGCAGATGGTGCAAATATGCTTGCCGAAGCTCTTGAACCTTATGGTGGTGTTGTAATGTGGCGAGCTTTTGTTTATGATAACAATATTCCTGAAGATAGAGCCAAACAAGCTTACAACGAATTCAAACCGCTTGATGGAAAATTTAAAAAGAACGTTTTGATTCAGGTAAAAAATGGTCCAATTGATTTTCAACCTCGAGAACCTTTTCATCCGCTTTTTGGTGCTATGCCAAATACTCCATTGATGATGGAATTTCAAATTACTCAGGAATATCTTGGTCAAGGAACTCATCTTGTTTACTTAGCACCTTTATTCAAAGAATGTCTTGAATCAGATACTTACTGCAAAGGCAAAGGTTCAACAGTTGCAAAAGTAATTGATGGCAGTCTTGATAATCACTCAATTTCTGGAATTGCAGGAGTATCAAACATAGGCACTGATAGAAATTGGACCGGGCATTTATTTGGTCAGGCAAACTGGTATGCATTCGGAAGATTAGCCTGGAACCATGAATTAACTTCAGATGAAATTGCAGAAGAATGGATTAGACAAACTTTTTCTAATGACAACGAAGTGGTCTCAAAAATAAAAACAATTATGTTAAAATCACGCGAAGATTGTGTTAATTATATGACTCCTCTTGGACTGCATCATATAATGGGATGGAATCATCATTATGGACCAGCACCATGGATTAAAGATAAACATCGTGACGACTGGACTTCTGTTTATTATCATCGAGCAGATTCAAATGGAATTGGTTTTGACAGAACTGAAAAAGGAACTAATGCAGTATCTCAATATTATCCCGAAGTAGCAGAAACATTTTCTTCACTCGAAAAATGTCCCGATGAATATCTTCTCTGGTTTCATCATCTCCCATGGAAATTTAAAATGAAATCAGGAAAAACTTTGTGGGAAGAACTCTGTTATCATTACTACAAAGGTGTAGAAGGAGTTAAAGAAACAATTAATATCTGGAATTCACTCGAATCAAAAATTGATAAAGATGAATTTGAACATGTTAAAATGCTTTTAAACATTCAATTAAAAGAAGCAATATGGTGGAGAAATGCCTGCGTTTTATATTTTCAAACATTTTCAAAAATGCCAATACCAAATGAACTTGAAAAACCCGATAAGAGTTTAGAGTATTACATGAATCTTAACTTCCCTTATGCACCAGGAATTTAATAAACAAAATAAGGAAGAAGATTATGAAATACTGGTTAATGAAATCTGAACCAGAAGTATTTTCCATAGATGATTTAGCAAAATCAAAAAATCAAACAACATTTTGGGATGGTGTTCGAAATTACCAAGCAAGAAATTTCATGCGTGACGAAATGAAAATTGGCGACAAAGTAATTTTTTATCACAGCAACACTGAACCTCCTGCAGCTGTCGGAATTTGTGAAGTAGTAAAAGAGGCTTATCCAGATTTTACTGCTTTCGACCCCAAAAGCAAATATTATGACCCAAAGAGCAAAAAAGAAAATCCAACCTGGTTTATGGTTGATATAAAACTTGTAAAAAAATTTGATAGACCTGTTTCTCTCGAAGAAATTAAAAGAAATCCCAAACTAAAAAACATGAAACTTGTTCAAAAAGGAAATAGATTATCTGTAATGCCAATAACCAAAGAAGAATTTAATGAAATTGTTTTAATGGGCAATAAAAATTATAAATAAATTTTTACATGCAATTCATATATTATTTCGATTATGAGTTTTGCAATGAATCTTAAAAGAGTAAGAACTCTTAAAGAAGGGAAAAATAAAAATGGTCCAATAGTTTACTGGATGCAAAGAGACCAGCGGGTAAATGACAACTGGGCATTAATTTATGCACATGAAATGGCTATCGAAAAGGATTCTACTTTAATTGTAATATTTAATCTCGTCCCTTCTTTTCTTAATGCCACAATTCGACAATATTCATTTATGATTGAGGGCTTAAAAAAAGTTAAAAAGAATCTCGACGAACTTAATATTGGTTTTTATTTATTAACCGGCAATCCTGAAGATACCATCCCGGAATTTTTAAGAAATGTAGAAGCATCACTTTTGATTGCTGATTTTAATCCATTAAAAATTGTAAGAAGATGGAAAAAGTATGTTGCAGAAAAAATTGATATACCATTTCAAGAAGTTGATGCACACAATATTGTTCCATGTTTAATTGCATCAAACAAGCAGGAATTTGCAGCTTATACTTTTCGTCCCAAAATTCACAAACTTCTTCCCGAATTTCTTGATGAATTTCCTGTAATAAAAAAATTAAGAAAAAATCCTTTTATCAATAAAATTGACTGGGATTTTGTATACTCAAAATTAAATGTTGATAATACTGTAAAAGAAGTAAACTGGATTTTACCTAATGAAGATGAAGCTATAAAAATGCTCGATTTATTTATTGAAGAAAAACTTCCCCTGTATTCAGAAAAAAGAAATGACCCCAATGAAAATGTCTTATCAAATCTTTCACCTTATTTACACTTTGGACAAATTTCTGCTCAAAGAATTGCACTTGAACTTCTTAAAAGAACACCTTATTGCAAATCAAGAGAAGAGTTTCTTGAGGAGCTAATTGTTAGAAGAGAATTGGCAGATAACTTTTGTTATTACAATAAAAAATATGATTCATTCGAAGGATTTCCAGATTGGGCAAAACAAACTCTTAATGAACATCGCAAAGATAAGCGTGAATATATTTATTCACTTAAAGAACTTGAAAATGCAACCACACATGATGATTTATGGAATGCAGCTCAACTCGAAATGGTTAAGAAAGGGAAAATGCACAGTTATTTAAGAATGTATTGGGCAAAAAAAATTTTACAATGGTCTGAATCTCCAGAAGTTGCTCTCAAAACAGCAATTTATTTAAATGATAAATATGAATTGGATGGGAGAGACCCAAATGGTTATACAGGTATTGCATGGTCAATTGGTGGAGTTCATGACAGAGCCTGGAATGAAAGACCAATATTTGGCAAAATCCGCTATATGAATTATTCCGGATGCAAAAGAAAATTTGATATTCTAAAATACACTAACAACATATTCAAAGGTGAACAATGAAAAATCTTATCAGAATATTTTTAATGCTAACTCTTCTGTTTATAAGCAAATATTATGCACAGAAAGATTTACCGGAAAGAATAATCCTAAATCTAACAGAAACTCCTTATAACAGTATTGCAATTACATGGCAATCACATTGCAAATACAAAAATCCACAGGTGCAATATTCTGTTTCAACTAACTGGATAGAATTCAAAGAGAAAATAATTTCAACAAATGCATCAATCGACTCGCTCACATTTGATGGCGGTAAAAAAGTTTATTACTATTCATCAATATTAAAAGACCTTATTGAAAATACAGTTTATATTTATCGCGTTGGTTCTGATTCACTGTGGAGTGAATGGAATCAATTTAAAACTGCAAGTAAAAACATCAAGCCTTTTAAGTTTGTTTATCTTGGCGACCCGCAAAACGATTTATACGAAGATGTTTCAAGAATTTTCAGAGAAGCATTTCGCAAAGCTCCAGATGCTGCTTTCTGGTTGTTCGTTGGTGATTTGACAGATGAGCCAAAAGATGAATTATGGCAAGAATGGTTTGAAGCATCTGGATTTATTCATAGAATCATTCCTTCCATAATGGCTGTCGGCAATCACGACCTTACAATTGAATTTGTAGATGGAAAGAAAAAAAGAATCAACGATTATATTCTTTGGAAAAAAATGTTTACACTTCCGGAAAATGGGCTCGATAACATGAAAGAATCTGTTTATTATGTTGATTATCAGGGCGTAAGATTTATTGTTCTAAACACAAATTATAATCTGGAAGAACAGGTTAACTGGCTGAATAAAATTTTATCTTCAAATAAAAATAAATGGACAATTGTAGTTTATCATCATCCTGTTTATTCAACTGGAGAAGGAAGAGACAACAAAAAAATTCGAGATGCCTTTATGCCAATTTTTGATAAATACAAAGTTGATTTAGTTTTACAGGGACACGACCATACTTATGCAAGAACTTACAGAATTAAAGGTGGAGAAATCAATCCCGAAGGAACTGTTTATGTTACTTCTGTCTCTGGTCCAAAACAGTATAAACCAAATCCAATGTATTCCAATTTAATTGAGAAACTTGGTTCATTCACTCAATTATTTCAGGTAATATCAATAGATGAAAATAAATTAATTTATGATTCTTTTACTGCTACTGGTGAGTTATTTGACCATTTCGAATTAACAAAATAATTTTTAATGAAGAGCAAGACTATTTGCGTCTTGCTCTTTTTATATTTTGCACAAATTCTTCGTAAGATTTTTTCCCTTCGATAAATGAAATTAGCTTACCTGATTTATCAAAGATAAATGTTGCAGGTATTGCACCATTCCAATCTTTATTTAACATATTAATTAATTCTTCATCACTTGAAAATGAATTTACATAAACTGGAAAATTGACTTTATTACTTTTAATAAATGGTTTTATCTTAGATTCAACTTCTTCTGGAAAATCTACACTGATGCCGACAAAGTCAACATCTTTAAATTCATTAGATAATTTAACTATTGCAGGAAATTCTTCTCTGCATGGTTCACACCATGTAGCCCATACATTGAGAAATAATATTTTCCCTTTTCTTTCTTTTATTAATTTTTGAAGTCTATATTTATCAATCTTTTCTACTGTTACATCATTATTATTAGTTAACTTAAATCCTGTAAAAGTCAAAACAAAAAACAGGAGAACAAAAATTTTTCTCATTTTAATTTACCCTTTTAATAGTGCAGCCAAATGCTTTTGTTTCTGTTTTAGATACTTTTTTACCTTGAAGAATTTCATTTAGTGCATTACGCAAATCTTCGCTTTTTACTTCTTCCTCTTTTCTTGAATCATCAATTCTTCCATGATAAAGAATTTCAAATTCAGAATTTAGCACATAAACTTCCGGTGTAACAGATGCTTTGAATTTATCTGCAATAATATTATTCACATCTTTAAGAATAACAAAGTTTAGATTATTCTTTTTTGCATGTTCTTTAATTTCATCAATACTTTCCTGCTTGTTGGAATTAATTCCAATAAAAGCAACACCCTTATTTTTATATTCTTCATAAATTTTTTCCATTCTTGAATTATAAGCATTAGAAACTGGGCATTGAGTTGCAATAAAAATTATAACTATAGCTTTTGAATTTTTGAAATCACTCAGCTGATATTCTTTTCCATTATAATCTTTCAGCTTAAAATTTTCTGCTTTCTTGATAGCATCATCATTAGCTTTTATTGTTGATAAGAAAAAAACTGTTACAAAAATTATTGATAAAAATTTATTTAATGATTTCATTATTGTACCCTTTCATTTAATAATTGTAATGCTTTGCAAAGATATGAATGAAAACTTTTATATGCTAAAAAAATTCACAAAAATTATTTTTGTAAAAGAACTTTTTTGCTTCAAATTTGTTTTTAGAAAAAACTGTGCGGGAGAATCAATGAAAAAAATATTATTTCTATCAGTAATTTTATTTCTTGGATGCAATTCATCACCGGCACAATTAAAAATTTCACCTGCATTTCCAAATCTTACATTTGAACAGCCGGTTGATATTCAAAATGCAAATGATGGAACCGACAGATTATTTATTGTTTCACAACCCGGCAAAATTTATGTAATTGAAAATGATTCTAATGTTACTTCAGCAAAAGTATTTCTCGATATTTCAGAAAAAGTTTTATCTGGCGGCGAACAGGGATTACTTGGTTTGGCTTTTCATCCAGATTACAAAAACAATGGTTACTTTTTTGTTGATTACACAACAAACAATCCAAGAAGAACCATAATTTCAAGATTTAAGGTAAGCAAAGATAATCCTAATGTTGCAGATAAAAGCAGTGAACTAATTTTACTCGAAGTTGAACAGCCCTATTCAAATCATAATGGTGGACAATTAGCATTTGGACCTGATGGTTATCTTTATATTTCTTTTGGTGATGGTGGTTCAGCAGGCGACCCTCAAAATAACGCACAGAATTTAAAATCTCATCTTGGAAAAATTTTGAGAATCGATGTAAATAAAAATGAAAACAACAAAAATTATTCTATACCTGATGATAATCCATTCAAAGCAAACACAAATGGACTAAAAGAAGAAATTTATGCTTGGGGTTTGAGAAATGTTTGGCGTTTTAGTTTTGATAAATTAACTAACAAACTCTGGGCTGCTGATGTAGGTCAAAATCTCTGGGAAGAAATTGATATCATAGAAAAAGGTAAAAATTATGGATGGAGAATTATGGAAGGATTTCATTGCTACAATCCATCAAGAAATTGTGATACAACAAATCTTACTATGCCAATCTGGGAATATGGACATAATCAAGATGGCGGCTATTCAATTACTGGCGGATATGTATATCGAGGAAATAGTATTAAAGAAATTTATGGAAAATATATTTATGCAGATTTTGTTACAGGAAATATATGGGCTCTTGAGTATGATGGAAAGAATGTGAACAATAAATTACTTTTTAAGACAAACCACAGCATATCAACATTCGGGATTGATAAGAATAATGAACTTTATTTTGCAGATTATGCTGCCGGGAAAATTTATAAATTTATTGCAGCAACCGGCACCAAAGTGCAAGGCTCCAATTTATTAAATAGATTTGAGTTATATCAGAATTATCCCAATCCTTTTAATCCTGCGACAGTTATTGGTTTTCATCTGCCTATTACGAGTTTTGTTACATTAAAAGTTTATGATATACTCGGAAAAGAAATTACAACATTAGTCAACGAGCATAAATTATCCGGCAGTTATGAAATTAATTTTGATGGGACTAATATTTCAAGTGGAGTTTATTTCTATCAGCTAATAACTTCATCAGGTTTGATAACAAAAAAGATGGTAGTAGCAAGATAGAATTTCGTTAAAAAAATTTTATAACAGCACTCGTGCTTTGATTGTCTCCGGTATAGCTTTTAATTCTTTCAAAATTTCTTTTGGATGTTCTTTGCTGTCAATATCAATAATTACATAACCAATGTAAGGGTCAGTTTGCAAATATTGAGCGCCAATGTTCAATTTACGTGCTGTAAAGACTTTTGCAATTTTATTCATTACACCAGGCTGGTTATGATGAATATGAAGATATCTCTGTTTATCAATATTTGGAGCCAAAGAAATTTCAACAAAGTTTGTTGCACCAATAGTAGAACCAATATCGCAGTATTTGACTAATTTTTCAGAAACCTCGAGAGCAATATTTTCTTGAGCTTCTACAGTGCTACCGCCGATGTGTGGAGTCAGTATAACATTAGGAAATTTTTGAAGAACACATTTAAAATCATCACCATTAGAAACGGGTTCTTCTGGAAAAACATCAATTGCAGCTCCATTTAAATGTTTATTTTCAATTGCTTCTGCTAAATCATCGAGATTAACAACGCTTCCTCTCGAAGTATTAATCAAATATGAACCTTTCTTCATCAAGTATAATTCTCTTTTTGTAATCATATTTTTTGTTAACTCGGTTTCCGGCACATGGAGTGTAACTATATCAGAAATCTGAAGTAATTCATCAAGCGAGCTGCATGCCTTTGCATTTCCTAAACTTAATTTTTTTTCTATATCATAATAAAAAACATTCATGCCAAGACTTTCTGCAAGTATGGAAACCTGAGAACCAATATGGCCATATCCTACAATACCAATATTTTTTCCGCGAACTTCAAATGAATTTTTTGCTTCTTTTAGCCACCTGCCCTGATGAGCATAGAAATTTTTTTCTGGAATTCCTCTTATTAAAAAAATGCATTCGCTTATAACCAGTTCAGCTACAGAACGGGTATTTGAAAATGGTGCATTAAAAACCGGAATCCCTTTTAATTTAGCAGCAAGCAAATCCACCTGATTTGTTCCAATGCTGAAACACCCGATTGCAATTAATTTCTTTGCATACTTTAAAACTTCTTTTGTTAGATTAGTTCTTGACCTGATTCCAATAATATGAACATCTTTTATTTTCTCAATTAAATGTTCATCATGTAAAGCGTGCTTTAAGGATTCAACATTTGTATAACCGTGTTTTCGGAAATAATTAATTGCATTTTCATGAATTCCTTCGAGAAGAAGCACTTTAATTTTTTCTTTTGGGAATGATAATGGCTTTGTTAGTTGATTCATAACTATGAATAAATATTCAGATTTATTTGTGCAAATATAAAGATGCGCAACTTAAAATGTGAATAGTATTTTGAGAAGATGTTCAAAATTAGTTTTCAGCTGATTAAATAAGTTATTTGAGAAATAACAAACCAAACAGCAAGATACTTATTAATTTTAGCTAATAGTTCATCAATCTTGAATGGTTTTGCAATATAATCATCACAACCTGCAGCTAAACACCTTTCCTTATCCTGATGAAATGCGTGTCCTGTCATAGCAATTACCGGAATATGCTTAAAATTCTCTTTAGATTTTATTTCTTTTGTTAATTGCAGTCCATCCATCATTCCTTTTAATGAAATATCCATTAAAATTATGTCAAAATTATTTTTATTGATTTTATCCAAAGCATCTTCTGCTCGTTCAGCAACAATTACTTCGCAGATACCGCTTAATTTTTTTGTTAAATACAATTGATTTATTTCTTCATCTTCAACTACAAGAACTTTAGGAACTGATGATTTTGTCGGTGCAGCTTGAGTGTCAGATTTTTCTTTCAAATTGTTTTCATTATTTACTTTACTTTCATCATTAGCTAATTGCATATCACTTAATACAACTGTAAAAGTAGAACCATTGCCTTTAATACTTTTAACAGAAATTTGGGAATTAATTTTATCAACCAGACTTTTTACTAAAGACAGGCCAAGTCCAACACCTTCATATGGTCTGTTATAACCAATTCTCTCTTGTGTATAAGGCTTAAATATATCTTCCATATATTCTTTTGATATTCCAATCCCGGTATCTGCGACATCAACTGTCAAATTCCCTTCCTGATTTCTATAAAGAATAATTTCTACAGAACCTTCATTGGTATATTTAATTGCATTATCTATTAGATTTGAAAATATATGATTAAGGCAGTAAGTATCTGAGTAGATTTGAGCATCTGCTACTTTCTTCTCAAATTTAAGTGCAAGACCTTTTTGCTTTGCAGTTACAGAAAAACTCAAATATAAGTCATTCAATATCTCATCTAATTTTACAAATTGAGGATTTGTTTTGAACTCGCCTACCTGAACTCGTGAATAATTAAGTATTAAATCTATATTCCTGATTATTCTATTGCTCGCTTTATCTATTGCATCAAAATATTTTTTTTCATTTTCTGTTATATAAGGACTAAAAATATCTTTGAGAACCGATATCATTCCAAGCAAACCATTAAGAGGTGTTCTAATCTCATGAGAAATATTGGCAATAAAAGCATCTTTCAATCTATTTGCAGATTCAGCTCTCTCTTTGGCTTCAATCAAACTAAATTCAAGATTTTTTCTATCAGTTATATCGCGTGAAATAATATGAAAACCTTTAATATTATCGCCATCAAGTATTAGATTAATGTTACTACCCAGCCAGATTCTTTGTCCATCTTTTTTAATTATTGGTACTTCTAGATAAGTGGTCTGTTCTTTTTTAATATATTGTTGCACAAAATGATTTTTGACTAACTCATAATATTCTTTAGAAATAAAATCATGATATTTCATTTTCTTTATTTCTTCTATTGAATAACCTAATAATTTTGAACCAGCAGCATTTATCTGCAAAATATTACCTTCTAAATCTATTGTATAAATTATATCGCTGGCATTTTCTACAACATTACGATACAACTTTTCTGATTGACGTAATAACTCACGATTTTTATATGATTCTGTTACATCAGAAAATACTAACACCACTCCCTCTATTTCACCGGTATCTCCTTTGATTGGAGAAGCACTGTCTGAAATATGTCGCTCAGTTCCATCGCGGGATACCAATACTGTGTGATTAGATAATTCTACAATTTCGCCAGTCCTTAATACTTCTTCGACAGGATTAATCATTTTTTCTCTGTCAATTGCACTTATTATGTTGAAAACCTTAGTTATAGGCAAACCTTTTGCCTCTTCAAAAGACCAGCCACACATTCTTTCTGCTGTTGGATTCATTATCGTAATATTTCCATTAACATCAGTTGCAATTACACCATCTCCTATTGACTGTAATGTTATTGATAATTTTCTTTCACTTTCTCTAAGTTTTTTCTCAATTTCAAAATTTGCTAAACTAACTTCAATTGATATATATAATTCTCTGTCTTCAATTGGCTTTACAAGATATCCGTGTGGTGAAGTTATCTTTGCTCTATTTACTGTTTCATCGTCTGAATATGCTGTTAAATAAACAATGGGAACACGATATTTTGACAATATATGTTGTGCAGTTTGAATACCATCAATATCACCTTTAAGGTGAATATCCATTAAAATTAAATCCGGTTTTGTTTTTAACACTTTTTCAATCGCTTCTTTTCCATTATCTGCAACTCCTGCAATACTGTGTCCGATATCAACTATTCTTTGCTGAAGTTCTAATGCTACAATTGATTCGTCTTCTACAACAAATATTCTTGCCATAAAAACACCAATTAATTATTAGAAAAAATGATTCTAAATTCTGTATTGTTTTTGGGATTAATAATTAATTCTCCATCTATTTGAGATACTAAATTAGATACTATTTTCAAGCCTAATGAATCACTGTTTTCAATATTAAAAGAATCAGGCAATCCTACTCCATTATCGCTAATAAGTAATTCAAGTTTAGAGTTATCCTTATTCTTAAAAGCTATTTCCACATATTTTTTTTGCGACTTTGGTATTTTATCTTTTGGAAAAGCATATTTAATAATATTTGTCAAAAGTTCATTAAGTATCAAACCTATTGGTACAGCTCTATCCACTGTTAATTTTATATCATCTATATCAAATTTAATCTCAGTATTATTCATATCGAATTTGTAAGTATCACAAATATTTGTAACAAGATTTTTTATGTATTCCAAAGAATTAATTTCACTAATATTTTTCGAGCGATAAAGTTTTTCATGAACTAGTGCTAATGAACGTATTCTTAATTGTGTTTCAGTAAATATTGAAATTGATTCTTTATCGTGAAGTAATTTTGACTGCAAAAACAATAAACTTGATATCACCTGTAAATTGTTTTTTACACGATGATGGATTTCTTTTAACAATGTTTCTTTTTCTTTCAAAGAAGCTCTTAATTCTTCGGCACTTAGTCTTAATTTTTCTGACAAATATAATTGTACTATAGCAACAGAAATATGATGAGAAATTTCATACAGGATGCTATACTTTTCATCTTCTAATTCCAAAGGTTCTTCAAATCCAAAGTTTAATTCACCAATTAATTCATTTTGAAAGTAAAGCGGAATAGAGATATATGAAATTATTCCTTTTTGATAAAGTTCTTTTTCCTGTGGATTTTTATATTCTACATTTCTCATATCAGCCTGTAGATAATATGGTAAATCAAGACTTTTATTTAGACCATAATAATTATCGAAATTATACTCTTGTGTTTTCACTTCAAAAGATTTTTCTGTTCTTAAACATGTATTAACAAGTACTTTTCTTCTTTCATTATCAAAGAATGAAAGTTCTGCCATCGTAAATTGAATAATCTTTCTATAAATCAAATCGGTTGTATTACGAAATACTTCGTAAGGAGAATTAGCATTGATAATTCCCTTATAGATTTCTTCTAATGTCTCAAGTTTAATTGTATATTTTTTCAACATTTCTTCTGTTTTTCTTCTTTCATTTATTTCAGCAATAAGCAGCTGGTTCGATTGTTCTAATTCATAAGTTCTTTCTCTAATTTTTGATTCCAGTAGCTCCGTACTTCTTCTAAGAGAATCAATCATTAAATTAAATGATTTTGCTAAAAATCCTATTTCGTCATCTCGTTCAACTTTAACTTGAACATTAAGATTACCTCTTTCTACCTCGTATGTTGTGCTGACTAATTCGCCAATTGGTTTTGTAATCATTTGAGAAAATTTAAATGCAACTAAAGAACCAAGTATTATAAAGATAGTTGAGAAAAGCATCATTCTCGAAAATAAATTTTCCATTGCCGTATTATATGAATCAAGAGAAATACCTATATGAATATATCCCCAATTAATACCTGTATATATAAATGGCTTGCTGAACAAATAATTTTCTTTATTAAATAATTTTATGAATGTAATTTGTCCTGACTCTTTTTCCGTAGGTCTAATTGACTTTTCTTTTAATTCTTCAAATCGCCACCCATTTTTATCAAATATTAATGATAAACCTGAACTTTTGGTAAGAATAATAAAATCTAATGACTGTGAACTTGAAATAAGTTGAGTACAAAAATCAATAATGCCGCCATAATCTTCTGTGAATAATGTTGCTCCTTCAGCTTGAATTATTGATTCGGCTATATTTTTTGCTTCAAACTGCATCCTTTGTTGAATTACATTTTTTTGATTGAAGTAATAGAAAAAAGCATAAATTATTGTAGAAAATAATAAGATTGACCAGGAGAGTAATGTTATTCTTGCGGTAATGCTGTTTAACCATCTTTTTATTAGTGTGCTTATGTAAGAAATATGAGCTCTTGATATTTTTAATTTTCTGTTCATTCAATTACTATTTATTAAAAATAATATTGTATCTATTAAATAATTCCTTTGATTCTCTTAAATCTTCCTCAGATACAGGAAATATTCTAACCCCTCTCATTAAATTTAATATTTGTCTTCCTGCAACTGATGTATGTAAATTCATGCCAAGCTTTATTATTTCATTACATAATTCTTCATCAAAATTTTTTCTTGCTGCGGCAAAATAATATATGTATCCTGGCGACTTAGCAAGAATACATGTTTGTTTTTTTAGTTGTGGATTTAATTCTACAGCTGTTAGATAAGAACTTTCTCTTATTACTGCATAGTCAATTCTTTTAAAGAAAACAGAGTATAATTCATACTGGTCATTATTTCCTGATTCAACAATTTTAATTGTTCTATATTTTTTCTTTCCTAATTCATCATATAATTCAACTTGAAGCCAGCTTTTGGCCAGTTGAGCAGAATTAAATTTGGGCAATATTATTTTTTGATTTATCAACTGTTCAATCCTCTCAACAGGATTACTAATATGTTTGACAAGATAAAATCTCTCCTTCTTTTCTTTTTCATTTGAACTTGCTACCAGAATTGGTTTTAATCTATCTGTAAATTTTAGTTTATAATAGTCCCATGAATTTATATTAATAATATCAAGAGAATTATTATAAACTTCTTTATAAAGTTCATCTGGAGTGTTATAAAAATGAGGTTCTACAATTAGTGTTTTGAAAGGTTTATAAGTAGACATCTTCCTAATTTCTTCAACCCACTGGCTGAAAGATTCTTTAACAATACTGCCTGAGGAATTAATATCAGATGAATAAAATCCAAGAATTGCTTTTGATTGCTTGTTTTGTGCTAAACATACATTAATTATAAAAATTAATGATGTTATAATTATCAACAATATTTTAAAATATTTTTTCACATTATTAAAATAACTTTTTATGGCAATCTTTTTTTTACTGACTTTAAAAGTTTTACTGTTTCTGATAAGTCCGAATTATTAATTTCTACAAAACGTGCAGCCTGTGCAAGATTTAGTATCTGTTTACCTTCAATAGAATTATGAAAGTTCAAGCTTATGTCTAAAATTATGTTTTCATAATCTTTATTATATCCCTTTCTTAAAGCAACGATAAGATTTATTAAACCTGGTGATGTATCAATTACTTTAATTTTATTTTTTATCTGGGGATTTAATTCTTTAGCCACAGAAAAAGATGCTTCTGTTACTACTGCATATTTTATTGAACCGAAGAAAATGGCATTAATTAATTGAATTTCATTTTTGGGCGATTTGACAATTACAATTCCATCACCAGATTTATCGTTACCAAATTTTGATTTAACCCAAATATTCATAAGTTCAGTTTCACTTGATTCTGGTATATGCAGTTCTCCATTTTTAATATAATTTAATTGGTTTTCTGCATTGCAGATTATAATATATTTTTGAAATTTTTCTTCTAATGACTTAGATGAAGTAAAAACGGGATAGAAATATTTATCAAAGCCATCATTTATATAATGAATTGAAAATAATGCAATAGCATCAACTTTATCATTCTGAATATCTTCTAATAATTGAGTTTTAGAATAATATTGTTGAACGGAAAATTTTCCGCCTTCAAGACCTTTGTTATTTAATTTTTTTATAAACAGCTTTGACCAGTAATCCCATGACTCGTTAATTTGTTTCATATAATTCTTTTTTATAGTAGGAAAATAAAGCGCCCATCTCAATATGCTTTTATCTGATTGTGCATACTGCATATTGCTGCTTATTAAGCAAACAAAAAGTAGGACAGTTAATTTTTCTTTAAGTATTCTCATTTTTACCAATTATTTATTTACTTGAAAATTGTTTTGCTTGTTTGATTAATCTTTCTGTTTCCTGTAAATCAAGGGGAACAATTGGTACAAATCGAACTGCTTGAGCTAAATTCAATATTTGTTTCCCTTCTACAGATTTATGAAGATTGTAGCAAACATCAATTATTGTATTAGTATTTCCTTTATCGTATTCTTTTCTAATTACAATAAGAAAATTTATTAAATCAGGAGATATATCAATAATCTTCACTTTACTTTTTATTTGTGGATTTAATTCCATTGCAACAGAAAGTGAAGCATCAGAAACAACAGCATAATCTATTGAATTAAAAAAAACCGAGTATATTAACTGACTTTCTGTTTTTGACAATTTGGTAATCTTAACATTTTTCCATCGTGAAAATTTTTTATTACCAAACTTCGACTTTATCCAGATAGATATTAAATTACTATTATCTGATTCCGGTATATTCATTTCAATATTATCAAGCATATTTAAATCACTACCTTTATGAGTATTACATATTAAAACATATCTCAGAAATTTATTTTCAAATGATTTTGAAGTTGTTAAAATTGGATAAAAATATTTATCCAATCCATAATTAAAATAATTTGTTGTAAACAAAGTAAGTACATCAATTTTGTTATTCTTTATATCGGTAATTAATTTTTCAATTGAATTATACTGAACCGCTATAAATTTACCTTCCCTTACACTTTTATTTGTAGACTTACTCTTAAATAAATCAATCCATGCATTCCATGACTTATAAATTTTTTCAACATAGTTTTTATTTACTTCTGGAAAATAAAGTCCCCAATAAAGTGTATCCTGTATACTCTGCGCAGCTGCTAGATTAGAAATTAAAACAAAAACTAACAATGCAAGAGCCGATATGTTATAATAAAATTTCATCTTTAATCGCAGCTCTATTTAATTTTGGATTGGAGAAACCTTACTAATTTTTTTGTTTCATCTAAGTCCGATTCATTTATTGAATAAAATTTTTCTGCCTGTACCAGATTTAGTATTTGTCTTCCTTCTACTGACTTATGAATATTTAAAAACAAGTTCATAATTTTTTCAGCAACGTAATCTTTAATTTTTCTATTAAATGAAATTATTATATAAAGAAAGTCTGGGGATACACTTAACACTTTCACTTTATTCTTTATTTGCGGATTTAATTCTTTAGCCAATTGGAATGAAGCTTCTGATACAGCAGCATAGTTAATTGTATTAAAGAAAACTGAGTTGATTAGTTGAATTTCTGTTTTTGTTGTATTTATTATTTTAATATTATTTTTCTTTTGAGAATTATTAATGTTGAACTTTGACTTTAGCCATGTAATAAGCATCTCGTCAGTATATAATTTAGGAGTATAAATTTCTGCATTTTTTAATTTTTCAATGTTTTCTTCTGCTTTTTCACTACTAATGATTAAATATTTCTCATACTTACTTTCCAAAGATTTTGAAATTGTAAGTGCTGGATAAAAATAATCATTTATGCCGCTTTTAAAGTAAGTTAACGAAGGAAAGCTTATTACTTCAATTTTGTTTTTACGCACATCCTGCAATAAATCTGATATTGAATTATAACGTATGGTGATAACAATTGCATCCCTAACTTTTTTATCATTGGATTTCTTTTTAATTAACTCTATCCAGTATCTTAATGACTCCCCTATTTTATTAGCAACAATCTCATCTACAGAAGTAAAATAAAAACCCCATCTAACGGTGTCGGGCTGTGTCTGTGCTGTAACTTTATTATCAATAAGAATAATTAAAAGTAAAATTATAATCACAATTTTATTAATCGACTGCATTTATATTTTTTTTGTATTCGTTTTAAGAAAATATCACATTTATTATTGAATATCTCCAAAAATTTTTTCCAATTCCAAAATTGTACAAATTCGATTGAACTGTGCATATTCATATTGAGCACTCAGGAATGATTCATATAATTGAGCTTGAATAAAATCAGAGACCGAACCCATGTCATTCATATATGCTTTTAGTTGCAACTCCCTGTATTCGGTTGCTGTTTCCATTGCTGCTTTTGCCGATTCAACCTGATTATTTACAGCTCTTAATTCATTTAATAATTTTTCTTTTTGAAATTTTAATGCATCGTTCAAATATAATTTTTGTGTTTGGTACTTTGATAGTTCAGCTTTCATTTCTTCAACTTTGCCTTCAGTTCTAAAACCATTGAATAATGACCATTTTATTCCTATTCCTATAGATAAAATATTTCTATTCTCTTCTGTGAAAAATCCATATTGATAATGATTGTCCAATCTTCTGTAACTGCTTATCAAAGCTATGGAGGGATAGTAATCACTTTTAGCTTCTTTAACTTTATATTCAAATGTCTTTATAGCATTATTAATCTTCTGCATATTTATATTTGATTCAGTTAATAATTCTGATTCTAAATATTTCTCTATTACATTATTATCATAGTCGTTCAATGGTGGAATTATAGATAATTCTTCATCTGAATCAATACCAATAAAAAATTTAAGAGCAGATAATGCAGTTTTCAAATTTGATGAGATAGTTTCATTCAAGCCTTTAAATGTTTCATATGCCATTTTAATTTTCAGGTAATCAAGTTTGTTAACATTTTCTGAGCCGGCATTATATAAAGTTTCTGTAAGTTTATAAGTGGTTTCAAATCTAATTAAAGCATCATTAAAAATATTACTTACTTTCTGTGCCATCACGACTGAATAAAATGCTTTTTTAACATTATACTTAATCTCACTTTCTGTTAATTCTAAATCGTTCTTTGCTATAGACAATCCTAATTTTGCCTGCTCGATAACAGAATTAATTTTTCCACCTGTATATAATGGATAAGTTAGAGAGGCTTCTGAAAGTATACTTTTATTTTCTGCAACAGAAAATTTTTGAGGTGGAATTTCGATTGAAGAAAAAGGCAACGAAAATGTACCCATATTTATTGGAGGCATTTGAATTTTAAGAGGAGGTTGAGTAAATGTAAAATTTTCATCACTTACAAAAGCAAAAGAAGAAATTTCAAATTGCGGGTACTTTATAGACTTTGCTTGCTTTATCTGTGCTTCGCTTCTTTTAATTGCTAATTGAGAAATTTCTTTTTGCTTGTTTCTTTCCAAAGCTAACTTAATACAATCTTCTAATGTCAATTCTTTATTTGACTGTGCTTGAATTGTAACAGTGATGGCTAAAATTATTAATAATTTATACATTGAAATATGTCTCCTGAGTTATAAATAAAATTGAGCAAAATTCACCATTATATAGTATTGACTAATACAATTATCGAATTAATTTTGATAATCTTTAAAAAGAAATTAAAAAGAAGCAGAATATTTTTTTAATAAACTCAGCAAGTTTTAGTAAAAAGTCAAAATCAATTAACATTTCCTCATTTTCTAAAACAGAAGATAATTTTACTTAAAATGAAAGATTTTCAGTAAATATTTTATGAGAGTTTGGAAAATTTAGCAGTAAAAATTATATTTGTGCCTCGAAATTTAGGATATGGGCGCGTAGCTCAGGGGTAGAGCATTTGCCTTTTAAGCAAAGGGTCGGTGGTTCGAGCCCACCCGCGCTCACACAAACAAAAAAGAATCCTGTCATACTCGACAGGATTTTTTATTTCCACAAATTTTACAGATAAAAGCCTTTTAATCATTAGGGTCGGTGGTCCACCAATGGGCGGATAAATTCGAGCCCACCCGCGCTCACACAAACTAAAAAGAATCCTGTCATACTCGACAGGATTTTTTATTTCCACAAATTTTACAGATAAAAGCCTTTTAATCATTAGGGTCGGTGGTCCACCAATGGGCGGATAAATTCGAGCCCACCCGCGCTCACTAAATAAAGCCTTGTAAATCAACATCTTACAAGGCTTTTAATTTTTAGCAGAATCTCACTTAAGTAGAAACTGAAGTAGAAATTTCCAGCCGCGAAACCCTCTCTCAACACTTAACTGAAATGCAACTCCTCTTAGGTGAGAATCCATCAACAAAGAAATTTCTCCTGCAATATCAGAAGAGTTAACTTAGTGAGTTTGAATTAATCTGCTCGATGTAGCAATATATTGAATTGGGTGGATCTGGAAAAATGAAAGATGTTTTAAAACTCGTTCACGATAAGATGAATAATATTTTGAATGAATATGATTACAAAAGTCTTCCATCAGATCCAAACCAAAAAAGATGGGAAACACTGCTCAGTGGACAAGAAATTCAATGGTAATCGAAGGTCTCTTATCATCTGATTCCCCACGCGGTATTTGGGAATTAACAGAAAGAGGAAGAACATTTTATTATCAGAATAAGAACAAATCATAAATCTATCGTGTATTTTTTATCAATTTATTTTAATGATACTTTTTTTAATTCGTGCGAAGCTCAGTGCTAATTTAATTTTGGGGGTTGTCTCTTCAAAAAAACAAACAATTTTTTTAGACAACCCCATTAATATTAAATCGTTATTTCAATAAATTCATCTTTCTTGTAAATTGATATTGACCTGCAGTCATTCGAACAAAGTAAATTCCACTTGAAACTCTATTATTAGA
>Ga0078972_1003526_pt1 | contig 46510 bp, 39 predicted proteins | sample YelNatPaOPGAMG01_FD_67568 | JGI IMG/M metagenome (GOLD analysis project Ga0078972, IMG submission 67568) | Hot spring thermophilic microbial communities from Obsidian Pool, Yellowstone National Park, USA - OP-RAMG-01 (SPADES assembly) (version 2) | ecosystem: Environmental > Aquatic > Thermal... | reverse complement strand
TCGGAATCGACCAGGATTATCGGAATATCGTGTTCCTCGGCAAACTGCTTTACCCTGAGGTAGTTCGGCTTCATAAACTCGCGGAAAGTAGAGGGCGAGATGATCGCGCCGTTCTTGCTCGCCATGTCCTCCCAAAACTCGATTAAGTCGAACTCCACCTCCGCAGCTATCTTCTCCCACAGTTCGAGCATCAGGTCGGTGTAGTAGTCCATTATCTCATAGACGAGTTCAGGGTCATCATAGAAGAGATACGCGAGGTTCTCGTCACCGATAAGGTTTCTCGTGAATCCGTAAACTCCGCCGTGCGTGAGTTGCAGAGGGTAATCACGATTACTGAACTTCTCGACATACTCGCTCCAATTCGACGGAAACCTGCTCGGGTCATTGCGCTTCAGATGCTTCGCTTTCACCCGTTCCCAGTCCTCGCGGTTTTTCACGGGCCATTCGACCGCCGCGTAATGGAAGTCCGCGCCCGGTACCCGCACCTGCACCGTACCGTCTTCCCATCGGTAGTAGACTTCGCCGTTCTCGCCCTGCGTGGTCTGAGCGCTGCCGCGGTTTGTCATCCCGAATGCCACTGGCGTGATCTGCCAGCCCCGGTACGGTCCTTCAAAACGGAGCAGCTCATCGATGCATTTCCCGATCCCCGGATATTCCTGCTCCCACCGCGACCTGTGCGCGTTATCACCGCCGAAAACTTTTATAAACGGAACCCTGTCCACCTCCTGGCCGGTCAGAGCCCGCACGAATCTCTCTCTGTGAGTCACTTTATTCCTCTTGTAAACTTGATACTTGATCGTAGCAGGTTCCCGCTGAGGTTTCAATGGCTGACTTATATCTCTCAGATTCTCATCTCAAAAACTTCTTCCAATGGTTTCTTATCTCTCTGCCGCACGTTCGCGGAGGGTTTACCTATCGCCACCATCGCTTCCAGCTTCCATGGCGCTTCGATGCTCAGCATTTGTTCGAGTTCATCGCGCGCAATGAGCGCTCCACTCAGCCAGCATCCTCCATAGCCAAGGTCAACAGCTGCAAGAAGTAAATTCTCGATCCCAGCACCGACACTCTCTATGTCCGGATGACCTCTCATGGCATTTATGTCTTCATGGTTCATTCCGCTTCCGTCCAACGCGTCATCCACTATTGCGTGGTAAGGACATGTAGCCACCGCAATCACTGCCGGGGCATCCGCGAAGAATGTGGAAAACCAGTCCACCTGTGTTTTCGCTCTCTTGTGGGCTTCTTCGTTGTTATCCGGCAGCGTCAGAGCCACTTTTCTGTGCACCGCATCCGCCATCCTGTTTAGAAGGTCTTTGTTTGTAATTGCGATAAATTTCCAGGGTTGAGAGTTATTTACGCTCGGGGCAAGGTGTGCCAGCCTGACCATTTCCCGCAGGTCCGCCTCATTCACCCCATCTTTTGAAAATTGTCTTACACTTGCTCTTTTTTCAATAGCTTCTCGAACTTCCATAATTGGCCTCCTTTTTGCTTTGAAAGCGTTATTCCCGTTTTTGGGAATGAGTAGTATTGTGGATATGTGGCGCGTTTTTGCATTGCAAAATAATTGAAGCAGATAGGGTATATAGCTACCACATATTGACATAGCAATCTGAACAATGCTAACTTAGAGATAGCGATTGCGAAGAGGGTTGCTCGGAAAGGATTACTCAATGCAACGTCTAACCTTATTCCGCGTATCCAGCTTTCTGCTCATGAGCGTATTCGCGCTCGCTCTTTCAGTAGCCGTCAGCCCTGCCGGCGCCACCACCAGCGTCGCTTATGAAAAGCTCAAAGTCGCCGGGGTCTGGGTTAATGTGGTTACGGCAGATCTTAACGATCAATCCGTGCGCATCACTCCTGCCGTATCCCGATGGGGGATCGGGGGCAGCGAAACCTTCCGCTCGATGATCCGCCGCACGAGGCCTGCTGCCGCGATTGACGGCACGTTCTTTTGCACCCGCACCTTGAGACCTACGGGTGATATAGTCATCGATGGCCAGCTTATCTACCGTGGTTATCTCGGCACGGCGGTTGCATTCAACGAGGATAACTATGTCAAATTTGTCTCCTGCCAGAATTATAAATGGACTGATTACAATTCCGTCCTGGTAGCGGGTCCGAGCCTGCTCCTCGGTGGTATGATGGCTGTTATGCCATGGAATCAGGGCTTCCGAAGCGGGGTTCACTACACTCCGCGCACCAGGACCGCGCTCGGGCTTACTTCCCACAATAAGTTTCTTATGGTTACCACCCAGCGCGCCATCTACCTGAGCCAGCTCGCGCGCGTGATGAAGGCTTTGGGCTGCGTGGATGCCGCTGGGCTCGATGGAGGCAGCTCGACCGCGCTTTACTACAAAGGCAAGCTGATAAAGAACCCCGGCAGATCGATGACGAACTGCCTGCTCATCTATGATAATCCCGACAGTTACGAACAGCATCGAAGCTGTTTCTACCCCACCGCGCGCTATTCAAAGCTGCCGAATGCGGGGTCGTAAGGGAGACTTAGCGTCCGAGAGTCCTGGCGTCGGGAGTGGTTGGACGGTTAGGTGGTTAGATGGTTGGTTTGCGATAGTCGCAAAGTACGATGGTCCGGGATTGCAAATCCCGGACCAGGTATGAGCGGGTTTGTAACCCGCACCTCTTTTCATCTGCAGCAGCATAAGTTTCAGGATTTCCGGGTTGGGTTGGTAGATGTACATCCATCTGTACCATCTGTCCCTATCCGCGGCATCCGCGATTCAAAAAAGTTTACTGCCTGCGATGATAAAGGCTGCCTGTAATAGCCCTGATTGCTGATAGCCGAGAGCTGACAGCTAAAAAAAACTGCCAGCTATCTTGCTAACTCCCTGTGACTAGCAGGCGTAAAGTTGCCCCGAACACCACTTGAATAAAACTATCTTCGAGGCGATGGCATAAGCATTGGTAATTGTGCCAAAAACATTGCTTTATGGCTTAATTGATGAGTGGAAAATGGTTGTAATTTACACGCTTTCTAGCTTGACATAAACCCACTGTAGGGGCTAGAATCATGACCACGGGCGACCATGTTCGTATAGGTTTGGGCGAGAGAAGTTGTACATCACGGAATGTCACGTGTTCCGCTCTACCCGCTAAAATATAATGCTTTTAAGTGATTTTGATTATGTGCTCCCGGAGGAACTCATTGCACAGGAACCCCTCGCGGAGCGCGACCGATCCCGGCTGCTTGTAGTTGACAGAACCAGACAGACTATCGAGCACCGGCATTTCACCGATATTCTTGAATACCTGAAAGATGATGATCTGATGGTGTTCAATAACACCAGGGTCACGGCGGTCAGGCTCCACGGGAGCAAACAGACCGGGGCAGCGGTGGAAGCTTTATTGATGAGGCGGCTTTCACCCGGTGTTTGGGAAGCTATGGTGAAACCGGGAAGACGGGTAGCTGTCGGCGCGGAGATTGCGTTCGACGAAGGTCTAAAAGCGGAAGTTATTGACAGGACCGGTGAAGGAGGCAGGATACTGCGCTTCTCCGCTGCCTGTGATCCCGACGAACTGATCGTGTCCCTGGGGCAGGTCCCGCTGCCGCCGTATATTCACAGGCGGCTCGAGGATCCGCGGCGTTATCAAACGGTTTATGCAGCCGCCGATGGATCGGCAGCTGCGCCGACCGCTGGTCTTCACTTCACTGAAGGTTTGCTTGATTCAATAAAAGCCAGGGGTATCAGAACGGCTTTTGTGACTCTGCATGTGGGAGTGGCCACTTTTCGGCCCGTTCGCACCGAAAATTTGGAAGACCACGACATGCATACGGAGCGTTTCGAGATCAGCGGCGAGAGCGCGGAAACAATCAACTCATCACGGGGCAGAATCATCTCTGTAGGTACCACCAGCGCGAGAGCCTTGGAAAGCGCCGCGTTAAGCAGACATAGAGTTGCTCCGATGGTGGGGGAAACGAAACTTTTTATACGGCCTCCCTACGATTTTAAGATAGTGGATGGCCTTATCACCAACTTTCATATTCCGAAATCCACGTTGTTGATGCTGGTCAGCGCGTTCACGGGTTATGAGCTCATAAAACGCGCATACAGCGAAGCGGTTCTTGAGAAATATCGATTTCTTAGTTTCGGCGATGCAACGTTCCTATATTAAGGGGAGTATCAAATGGCTAACTACGACCACAAGCTGAACGAATTTTTCAAGCAAGTCGAGAAGCAAGCAGAGGAGCTCAAGGCTAAGAAGACCACCGTAAGCCCTCGACCCCTGGAGGAACCTAAACCTGCTGATCCTGAGCCTGCGCACGCACCGCGGATCCACCAGATCGATATAGAAAGCACGGTACGCGAAGCGCCCGCAAGGGTCGTGGCGACTGTCGATACTGTGGGCGTAATTGCTGATGCAACACTCACGGAGAACCCGGTAGCGCAGACGGAAGAGACGCGAGTTCCCGCTATCGACGATGAAGCCGCCGCGAAGCTGTTCGAGGATGAAGAAGTACCGCAGGTCGAAGATTTCTTCTCATTCCTTAGCCGCTCGTCCGATAACCCTGAAACTGTTGTCGAACAGCCGGTCGAAGAAGAGCATCTGGTTCTGGATTCGGCGCCCGCGGTTGAGATGCTGGAATTGGTCGAGCCGGAATCGGTTGAAAAGATACCTCCGGTTGTCGATATTCCCAAAGACGAGGGCTTGCTCAATATGAGCGAAGGCACCGGCGAGCCCAGGCCGATTATCAAACCGAAGCCTGTTCAGCCCGTGACCGAGCAGCCGGTTGTTATACAGACGAAAGTCGAAACCGCGCCCCCCGTCCGTCCGGCGCCCGCGCCGCAGCCTCGCGTTGAGCAGAAGCCGGCTGCCGAGTTCGAACAGTCACCTGATCTGCAGGCGAACTGGGACCGCATACCGCATCACTTGCAGACACTGTTCGGCACTCCTACCAAGGAGATCGCACAGAACTCATATAAGGCATTCAAAGAGACCCGCGAAGGTCTGATCCAGCGGCTTTTAGACCCGACGATCAGTCTTGAAGAAGCAGCTAGAATTCTTAATGTTTGTCCGACCACCGTCAGGCGGTATACCAATCGTGGAGTGCTTAGGCACTACAGGACAGCCGGCAATCAGCGCCGGTTCAAATTATCTGACGTGCTGGTTTTCATGGAAAACGGATCTCGGCGAGGTAAAGCCGAATCAGATGACGAGTCCGTCGAAGACTGATCTCGCCTAATGTAAGTGGCATAACCTCTGGCCGGGATGAAACACGTCCCGGCTTTATGTTTCTCGGACAAGAGTCCGAATTTATGATAGACCTATGCGCATCGCCATCTTCACTGAAAGCTATGAGCCTATTGTCAACGGCGTGAGCGTGTGTGTAGATACGCTCCGGGATGGGTTGACTAAGCGGGGACATGAAATTTATGTCTTCGCGCCTGCTTTCAGGGGTCACGAAGACAGGGCTAACGGCGTCTATCGCCTTCCTTCCACTCATACGATCCTTATGCCCGATTACCCATTTCCGATCCCGTTTGCTCCACGAGTGCGCGAGAAGTTCGCTTCACTGCACGTCGATATCGTGCATACGCAGACCCCGTTCCTGCTGGGGATTCTCGGAGCGAAGTGGGCCAGGAGCTTCGGCATTCCGCTGGTTTCTACCAATCACACTCTTTATACCGAATACGCTCACTACGTGCCAATCCGCCCCAAGGCGCTTACGAGAGGCTTTCTTACCAGGCTTATGAGATGGTATTATTCCGGCTGCGATGCGGTGGTGGTGCCGTCCGGACCAGTCGAGCAAATACTAAGGTCCTACGGTGTAAAGACGCGGGTGGAAGTAATCAAGACCGGTGTGAACGGGATTCCGCCGCTCTCGCCGCGGGAGCGTGAGAATGTTCGCCGCCTGCACGGGCTCGGACCGAACGATTTCCTGCTGCTCTACGTGGGGCGGATAGCTCGCGAGAAGAACCTTCGCATGCTTCTTACGGCTTTCAATATGGTCTCGACTGAGCATTCGGGAGCCCGCCTGATTCTCGTAGGTGGCGGACCTGCTCTCGAGGAAACGAAGAAATTTGCGAGCGAACTCGGCCTGGACGGCCGGCTGGAGTTTATGGGAATGCTCCGACGCCCGCAGATCGCCCCGCTTTATGCGTCAGCGGACGCGTTCGTTTTCCCGAGCACCACCGAAACCCAGGGTATCGCGATTTGCGAAGCGCTGAGCGCTGGGCTGCCGGTTATAGCCGTAAATGCCGGCGGGATACCTGAAAACGTCGAACCCGAAGTAGACGGTTTCCTCACGAACGATGATCCCAGTGAATTCGCAGACAAGATCAACTTCCTCATCACCCACGAGCGCGAGCGCCTCGAAATGGGCTCCCATGCAAGAACAAACGCGCGCAACTTCTCCATCGAACGAATGGTAAGCGACTTCGAAACATTCTACTCCTCGGTTATCGAAGATAAATTCCCCGTCGTCATCACCGCCGCCAAAGCCGGACGATAGTCCCTCAATCCCAAAGCCCATTAAGAGGCTTCCCCTCGATATTCGTCGAATATTTCTTCAACCCCGCTGTTTCCTCGTTCGTAATCATGATAGAGCGCTGGGAGGAGAGGCTGCGTTAGTGGGAACGTCCGATGCTGAGTTAATACGGCAGTGCTTGCAGGGTGACAATACGGCCTTTGATGCACTGGTGAGAGCCTACCAGCGGCAGGTCTATTGTTTCTGCTATCGCATGCTCGGCAGTGCCGAGGAATCGGCGGACGCAGCTCAGGTCAGCTTTCTCAAGGCTTACAATGCGCTTGAAAGCTTTAAGCAGGACGCGTCGTTTCTCTCCTGGATCCTGCGGATTGCGAGCAACACCTGCATCGACCGTTCGAGAGCCCGAGCGAGGCGCCCGAGCATGGCGCTCGAAGAACTCGCTGACGAAGGCGGTTTGATCGCATCCACGGACCATTAATGTTTCACTTCAATGGGTTGAGTGTTAAGGAGATTTGTTCGACACTGAGCATACCCGAGGGAACGGTAAAGTCCAATCTTCATTATGCCCGTGGGATGCTGCGGCGCAAGCTGGAAGGAGTAGCAGCAGGAAAATGAACTGTAAAACGACCCAGGACATATTGAATTCGATTATAGACGGAGATGAGCCCGCGCTGGCGCCGCAGGCGCGTGAGCACCTGCGCGAATGTAATGAGTGCCGGGAATGGTATTCGAGCATGCTGCAGGCTGTGAGCGTGCTTGATTCGTGCGAAGATCTCGTTGTGCCAGATATCGCCACGATGGTTATGGTTCAGCTTCCCGCGAGTCATCCTGTTTCGCTGCGCTTATCTTCACGCAGGTCACCTGGGCGTTTCCTTGTGTGGGTTGGTGCGGGCTGGCTGTTTGGCCTGCTTTTTATTATAACTGTGCTATGGGCGGTGACCCACTGGCTAGGTCTATCAGCAATGGTGCACGCTTGCTGCACGGCTAAGATATCTGTTTCTGTTCTTGCGAACACATTGATGGCTGGTAAAGCTCTGATCGGGGTCGCGGGACAGGGCTGAGAACGTAAACGGCGATGTAATTGTCGCAAAGGATCAGACGGTGAAAGAAGCAACCGCCGTCAAAGGCAATGTGATCGTCTATGGTCATGTGACGGGTGATGCGGCCGCTGTGATGGGTAATATCTACGTTCGCCCAGGCGGCAGGATCGATGGCGATGCGAGCACAGTGATGGGTAAGATCATCCAGGATCCCGGCAGCAAGATCGGCGGATCGATAGATAGCGTGGGATTCAGCATACCCCCGTCGTGGCTCCGGTCGAATCATAACTGGAACTGGTGGTTCTGGAATGATGAACCTTTCGGTCTCACCTTTCTGCTGATATTCCGGGCCGGCATGATCGTATTTTATGCCTTACTCGTGGTGCTTATCGTGGCGCTCTTCCCCACACGAATGGCTATGATTGCGCAATGCACGCTTAATCGCCCCGGCTGGGCGTTCCTTTACGGTTTGATCGGGTTAATGGCGATTGTGCCGCTGGCTGTTGCGCTTGCTATCACCTGTGTGGGTATCCCGTTTATCGCTGTCGAACTGATTTTAACCCTGCTTATATGGATAGCGGGCGCTGCCGGGTTGAAATTGGCGGTCGGGCAAAAGATCGGGGAGGGGATGGAGCGGCCGTTCCGATCTATGATTTTGGCTGCGGTCGTCGGTTCGCTTTTGGTAGACTTTGTAAGGCTGATTCCCTTTATCGGCGGATTGGTTGCGCTTGTGCTGCATACATTCGGGTTTGGAGCGGTGCTGATCACCGGCTTTGGGACTGATCCTGACTGGTTCCATCGCCGGTTCTCCCGCACAACGCAGGTTCCACCAAACCCACCGTCGACAATTGGGGGTTGAATAAAAAATATCCCTCCTCGGTTAACCGGGAGGAATATTCACTTACGCTCAAACTCACATAGAGTAAAGTCTACTCTTTCGCCGCGCCTTCCAGCTTTCGTATCTCCTCCAGAGCCTTTTTTGCATCCTGATGATCCGGAGCATACTCGATCACCGGCTCAAGGAATTTCTTCGCCGAACCGAGATCGCCCATCAATATAGCCAGCCGTCCCATCACGTAATTCCCCTCGATGCTTGGCGCGAACATGTGGAACGAATACTTCTGCTGCTTTAACAGAGCCGCGGTAAGGAAGACCTGAATCTCGGAATCCTGTCTTTCCTTCACTTCGCGCTCGATCCAGGCCAGGTTCAATCGAGCATTCACATCATCCGGCGCTATCTGCAGCGATCTGCGAAGCGCATCCACCGCATCCTGCCATTTCTTCTGGCCTACAAACGCTTCAGCCTTACTGACCAGTTTATTCGACTCGCCGGATGCCATCCCTTCCCTGATATCCTGCGGGACATAAGTCATAAGGGTAGCTTTGAAATCGGCGCCTGTGACTTTCTTGATCGCGGCGCATATCGTATCCGTATCCGGGTTTCCGACATATTTTATCTGATCCATAATCTTCGGCAGGACTTGCGGCCCGGTCTTGCCAAGCAGGTTCGACATCAATTCAATGGCATACTGGCTGTTAGCTGCTGCCAGCGCGGGGTCAAAGAACGCCTGGCTCCTGTTCTCAAAAGCCGACTGTGGCCATGCAAGCAGGTTGACTTTATCTCGCAGGTTCTTCGATGTGGCGTTGAGCGAAAGCGCATTGTTCGCCACCGACGAGAGCTTGGAGCTGTATTTACTCACGATCTGCCGGGTCATCCACCCGCTCACACCTTCATTAAACCACCGTGCGAGGGGATGATATATCTTCAACGGTTCGGCGATTACATAACCGATGGTATCGTGCACCGGCCCTATCGCGATTCCTTCGCCGACCCCCAGGAAATCAAGCGCCATCTGCGCAACTTTGGCTTCCGATCTGATAGAACCATCACCGTTGATGAGCACCGGGAAGAAGCTTCTCTTTATCTTATCCGCACTGCAGTCGGAATCGTCGAGCATCAAGGTAAATTCATCCTTGTCCTTGACGTATCTGATCTGCACTATCCCCGCATCCACGCCGTTCGCAGCGGCTGCGTCCGATTTCTTTATCAACTTGATTTTAGCGAACGCCGTGCTGAGCGCCAGAGCTTTATCCTTAAACGATTGAAGCCGGGCTTTTACAATTTCCTGCTTTTCATCAGCACCCAGCATCTGCGCGATATCGCTCGACATCGAGTCCACATCCGAAAGGAGCGCTACGATGTTACGCTGGATCTCGATCGACGGCTTGATCGACTCCTGCGCGATTGACATGACCTTCTTCGCCTGCGTCTCCATTCCCGCGGGATACATCACGGTAATTCCATTTCCCGATAACTGCTTCAGGTTCTCATCCGCGGCATAGGCTCCGCTTGCCAGCGCGAGCGCCGTAAAGAGCGCTATCGCGATGCAGATACTTCTAAGACTCATCCCTGACCTCCAATAAGCCCATCAAGGGCCGAGAACAGTATATAACAGATTCCGGCGGCTTACCATACCAACGGTCAGAGACGATGCTCATGCGCCGATATCGCTCTTTATTCCCTGGGCCTTACCACCACCACGACCTGATCATCGGTCTGCCCGGTTTCGCTGAAGCTCTTCACGACGCCCATGATATAATCCATAAGCTCCTGCGAACTAATGACGGATGCCGATGCGATTGCATTGGACAATCGTTCAAAACCGAACCTTTCACCGTCGCGGCGCACATCGGTAATTCCATCCGTATAGCAGATCAGCGAATCGTCAGGCGCGAATTTCATTGTCCTGCTCGTATAAACCTGGCCACTGACCACACCGAGCATCGGGCCGCCTGGTTTGAGTTCTTTGATTGTCTCTTCGTCTCTACACAGCACCAGCGGCACCTCATGACCTGCATTGACATAGGTCAGGGTGTGATTTTGTATATCTGCCAGGATATAGACGAGCGTTATGAATGTCTCTTCAGCTGTATATGTGCAGAGCGCATCATTGAGGGTTTCGATGACCTGCTTGGGGTCTTGAATTTTGTAGGCAAATCCCCGGAGCATATATTTTGCTTCGGCGGTATGGATAGCCGCCTCTACGCCTTTACCCGAAACATCACCGATGACTATCCCAACTCTCGACTCGCCGAAGTGAATGATATCGAAGAAATCGCCGCCGATCTTTGCTTCGCCTGAGGCTGGTAAATAGAGAGTAGCGACATCCATAGTGGGTACAATCGGTCTTTCCGAAATCAGGCTTCGCTGCAGGGTTTCCGCAATTCTTGTCTGCCGCCTGTATAATATCGCGTTGGCAAGCGCCGCGGATGCATGAGATGCCACTTCGGTCACGAACCAGAAATCCTCTTCGTCGAATTCCCGTCCAACCGCATCCGTCGCAAACAGCACGCACAGCAGCTCATCTCCCGCGTATACCGGTCCGATGATCGCCGGTCCGAGATCCGCCATATCCGCGAACTCCGCCGCCGCATCTGAAAGCTGCCTTAAATCCGCCACCATTTTAGGCGAGATACCTTCTTCGCCGAACGCTGTCTCGACGGTGAACCCCCAGTCTCTTATTGCATCTTCCAGCCCCGTCATTATCTTTTTATCGCCGCTGTAAATCGATATATTTGTTAGCTGGCCGGTTACGGGGTCGATTGTCACAGCGCCGCCGATGCAGTTCAGAATATTTCCGATCCTGCGAGCCGCTACTTCGAGGATATCCTGGAAATTAAGCGATGACGCGAACTCCTGGCTTACCTCAGTCAGCATCTTGATCCTTGCTGTGTGCTGTGCTTCGCGTTCCTGGGCTTCTATTCGCTCGGTGATATCGATTCCCACGCCGTCGATGCATATAATATTGCCCTGATCGTCGAATTGAGGCGTAATGCTGTTCCGCATCCACCGTATTTCGCCCGAGGGCTTCATGATGCGAAACTCGATTATTCCAGCTACACCTTCCGATAGAATATGGGCAAATTCGCTCATTGCCCGCTCTCTATCCTTGAAATATATGTTTTTTCTTGCTATGCCCTTTCCGGGCATGAGCTCCTCCGCGCTATAGCCCGTTATCTCCTGCACGCGGCCGGCAAGTGTCAACAGTTCACCATCCGGAGCCATCCTGAATATGATCGCATTTACGCTTTCAGCCAGGCTCCTGTATCTCTCCTCCGACTCTCGCAGCACTTCTTCGACCTGCTTTCGTTCGGTGACATCGAGCGATACCCCGTCGAAATACATCAATTTGCCCCGTTCATTGAATATTGGGGTCAAATGGCCTCTGATCCATCTGACTTCCCCCGATGCCCGCACGACCCTGAACTCCATGGCTTGAGGCGCCCGTGTTTCTTCTGTTAATGCCATCAGCTCTTGCGCTTTATCACGATCATCCGGGTAAACAACTTCTTTCCACATAGATGGATTTTCCATCAGCTCATCAACTGAGCGCTCGAGCATCTTTTCTACACTCCCGCCCAGAGCCAGCAGCTTCATGTCCTTATCTATCCTGAAGATAGTGGCGTCCGCATTCTCCACTACTGTCCGCAGTCGCTCCTGGCTCTCTCGCACGGCTTGTTCGGCTGCCTTACGCTCGGTGATGTCCCTGTCCACTCCCCGATAACCACGAAATATTCCTCGCCGGTCGAATATAGGCATCCCGCTGGTTTCAACGATCACCTCTCCTTTATCACAGCGCTGCATTGTGTTCTCAATCAGAGTGAATGGTTCGTGGCTGGTGATAAATGGTCCTACGGCATCTGCTACGCGCTTTGCTTCTTCGGGTGTCATCAGATCGAATGGTGACCTTCCAATTACTTCTTCGGGCTTGCAGCCGAGTAAATCGTATGTTCGTGGGCTGACATAGGTGTAGATTATATTCTCATCCACTTCCCAAACCCAGTCATTAATTTGCTCCACAAGGCTGCGGAATTTTTCTTCGCTTGCCGTAAGCGCCTCTTCTGCTTTCTTACGACCTGTAATGTCGAGCATAACACCGTCGTAGTATTGAAATCTTCCATATTCATCATAGCTTGGCTTTACCTGAGCTCGGAACCAGCGTGACTCACCCGATGCTGTTACGATGCGGAATTCGGTGGAGATGTTTGATCCGGTAGAAGCTGCCTTGCTGAGTTCATTATACAGGCGATCCCTGTCATCTGGCCGGATCCCTCCCGACCAAAGATCCGACCTTTCCATCAGCTCCTGTGTGGTATAACCAATCATTTTTTCTGTGTTGCCCGCGAGCATGACCGCCTTGAAATCAGGTGACATCCTGAAGATCAATACATTGACGTTCTCTACGATTGTGCGCAGCCTCTCTTCCGATTCCTTAACCGCAATTTCAGCGCGCTTGCGGTCGGTAATGTCGATGTGAGCTATGACTGCCCCGCCCTGCCCCATTCTTAGAGGAGCTGCCCGCATAAAATAATGGCGGAGTTCATTTGGCCTTGGGCAGCGGTATTCCATTTCGAATTCACTGGTCTTGCATTCCAGCACCGATTGCAATCCCCTGATTGCCTGTTGAGCTTCTTCGCGATCGGAATCAGGAGCCTTAACCTGCCTGCAGACGTCCAGGTAGTTTACCCCAACCCCTGTATATCTCAGATCCTCATCACCGTTTTCACGGGCACATTTTTCCCAGGCTTCATTGACATTTATGATGTTGCCGTTCCTGTCGATTACAGCCAGGAGCGCCGGAAGTGAATCCCGCACGGCTCTGAGCTGCTCCTCGCTTTGTTGAAGTATCTCTTCGGCGTGCTTGTGTTCAGTAATATCCACGGCATTCAGGAGAATTGCCGGAGCACCCTGGTAGCGGATGAGAGTCACACGATAATCAAAATATCTGACTTCACCTGAGCGGGATATGCCTCTTGCCCCATATTTCGTAGGCACTTTTTTGCCCGATAATCGCAGCTTATAATAATTCTTGAGCCAGGGTATATCGTCGGGATGGACATACTCCCAGATCTTGTGTCCCAGCACTTCTTCCGGTTCATAACCCATCATGTTCGCTATCGCCTTATTGACGAACACCAGCCGCTCATTTTGTACTATGTAAATACCGCTTGGTGAATTTTCGACTACCGCGCGGTATTGCGCCAGTGCTTCATCGACTTCACGCCGCAGCCGCGATTGTTCGGTTATATCGCGGGCTACTCCTCTGTAGCCTCTGAACCGGCCATCTTCATCGATGATCGGGAGCCCCGATATCTGCGCAATTACTTCTGTGCCATCCTTACGGATTAATTTATTCTCTAGTTGCGGTAACGGAGCGTTTCTGTCTATGTGGATATCTATTTCTTTTAAGCGTTTCGCTTCCTCGGGGGGCATAAAATCGAACGGGGTCTTCCCGAGAATCTCTTCCGGTTCATATCCCAGCAGATCTCGCACCCTTGGGCTGGAGTAGGTATAGACGATGTTCTCATCTACCTTCCACACCCAGTCGTTTATCTGTTCGACCAGGTTGCGGAACTTCTCTTTGCTTTCGCGGAGCGCCTTCTCAGCCTGCTTGATTTCAGTTATATCAGTCAGGATGGAATAAAGCGCTACAGGCTCCTTGTTTTCGCTCATGATCAGGTTGGAATTGGCTTTCACATGAACGGTTTCACCATCTTTGCGCTTGAGTGTCACTTCACCCGACCATCGCCCTCGTCTGATCTGTGGAAATATCTTTTCCTGGAATTCTTTATTGAAGACCGGATCTAATACGTCCGCGAATGTGGTACCGAGCATCTGCTCGACTGATTTGAACCCATACAGCTCTGCGGCGGAAGCATTGCAATAGACAAGGCGGCCGGAAAGATCACGGATCGTGACTGCGTTAGGGGTCTCATCGGCGAGCTGCCTGAACCTTGCCGCCTGGTTCAGAGTTATCCTTAGGTCGGTTATGTCGGTAATGCATCCCATCAAGCGGGATTCATTTTTCTGTGGCCGGCCAGCTGCTACGATCGTATACCTCAACCAGTGCATTTGCCCGTCTTTGGAAAAGATGCGATATTCCTCGTGTCTTGGCTCGCCGATTATTTGTCTTTTGAACACATCCAGGATGCGTTCTCTGTCTTCGGGATGGATTATATTGAGCCAGAGGGTGAGGTCGGTTTCCAACTCTTCAGTTGCATAGCCGGTTATCTGCGCCACCGAGGAACCTGCCCATAGCTTAGTAATATGGCCCAACTTGTCTGCGATAATGATCAATACATTAGGAAAATCCAAAACTATGTGCTGGTATATCTCTTCTTCGTGCCTGGTTGTACCGGTTTGACCGGTGTTATCCTCATCATGAACCGACATTGGCGTCCATCCTGGTTGCCGGCTGCTTGGAGAGCGGTCCGGTGGTGTGTCGGTCTAGAGTTTACCCAGATGGATGGTACGGTGCTATAATTTCATGGGACTTTTACGTTAGAGTGCATATTTTCTTGTTCGTTGATGGGCCTGATTGTGCTTGACAGCCCGAAAGCCCAAACACTATAATTGCTAGGTTGAACGGGAATCCCGATGGCTGAACAAGCTGCGGCTAATGTCGGTAGAAAAATGTCCGCTTCCGTCGCTGTGCCTCGATCGCTGGACTCAGAAGTCCAGTATGTGAAGGGCGTAGGGCCGAGACTGGCTGGTGTACTCGGTAAGCTGGGCATTTTTACCGTGCGAGATCTTCTCTTCCATTTTCCACGACGCTACGAAGATCGCACTCGCTTCGCGCGGGTAGCGAGCCTGGAGCATGGCGAGACGGCCACTGTGCGCGGCACGGTCATCACCGCGGATAACGTCCAGACGCGCGGGAGACTGGTGCTCACGAAGGTTGCTGTGGATGATGGAAGCGGGGTCATCGTGCTCACCTGGTTCAACCAGAAATTCCGTAAAGATCAGTTTCTAAAGCTGAGAGGCAAGGAGGTCATTGCTTACGGAGCCGTGCAGACGGGAAGATGGGGCGTCGAGATGGCTTCTCCGGAATGGGAGCTCTATTCCGAAAGCGCCGACCCGCTCTCCAGCGGGCGCGTGGTCCCTGTCTACTCGCTCACCGAAGGTGTTTTTCAGAGCAACTTGAGGAGGATCATCTCCGGGGCGCTCGATATTTTCGTTTCCCTTGTAGAAGAAATTCTGCCGGAGGATTTGCGTAATCGCCTCGATCTGATGGACGCTCGGGAGGCGATCCGCAACATCCACTTCCCGGAGAGCGATGCTGCTCTAGAAGCTGCGCGGAAGAGGCTGGTTTTCGAAGAATTGTTTCTCCTGCAGCTCGCGCTCGCTATGCGTAAGCACGGGATGGAGGCGCCGGGGTGCGGGATCACGTTCGAGATGCCGTCGAACTTCGAGGAAGATCTCGGGCAGATTCTGCCTTTCGAGCTTACCGGCGCTCAAAAGCGGGTGGTCAAGGAGATCGCGACGGATATGACGCGGCCCGTGTGCATGAACCGGCTTTTGCAGGGGGATGTGGGCTCGGGAAAGACGGCGGTCGCGGTCGCGGCGATGCTCATAGCGGTGCGAAACGGCTACCAGGCCGCGTTGATGGCGCCGACGGAGATCCTCGCCGAGCAGCATTATCTTAATATATCCAGGCTCTTTGGCAATCTTGATATGATGGGAATCCGCGTGGATCTTCTCACCGGCAGCCTTCGCAGCAAGCACCGGCAGGAAGTGAACGAGCGGATCGCGTCGGGCCAGACCCAGGTCGTGATCGGGACACATGCTCTCATTCAGGAGGGTGTGGAGTTCCATCGGCTCGGGCTGGTAATCGTCGACGAGCAGCACCGGTTCGGGGTATTGCAAAGAGCGGCGTTGATGGAGAAGGGATTAAGCCCGGATATCCTCGTGATGACCGCCACTCCGATCCCGCGCACGCTGACCCTCACGGTCTATGGAGATCTCGATGTCTCGATTATCGACGAGCTTCCGCCGGGCCGTAAACCGATCCGCACCCACTGGAAGCAGATAGGTGAACGCAGGAAAGTCTACCAGGCCATGCGCACTCTGATCGATCAGGGCAGGCAGGCTTATGTGGTTTGTCCTTTGATCGAAGAAAGCGAGAAGCTCCAGGCGCGCGCTGCGACCGATCTTGCCGAATCGCTGCAGCACGAAGTCTTTCCCGATTTAAGGGTGGGGCTGCTCCACGGCCAAATGAAGACCGAGGAGAAGGATGACGTGATGACGGCATTCAGAAAGGGCGAGATCGATATACTCGTCTCGACGACCGTGATCGAGGTCGGTGTGGATGTGCCGAACGCGACTGTGATGGTGATCGAGGACGCGGACCGTTTCGGCCTCGCGCAGCTCCATCAGCTCAGGGGGCGAGTGGGAAGAGGCGGAGAGCAGTCCTACTGCGTGATGATCTGCGAAGGCAACAGCCAGGACAGCATCAAGCGGATGACCACGATGTCTTCGACCAACGACGGATTCGTAATCGCAGAAGAAGACCTGAAGTTGCGCGGCCCCGGTGAGTTCTATGGCACCCGACAGAGCGGAATGCCGGGCCTTACGATAGCTGATATTTTCCGAGACATCCCGATCCTTGAGATCGCAAGAAAAGAGGCATTCGAGACGATAGAAAAGGACCCGAACCTCTCCAACGCCGCCTTCGCAAGGCTGCGGCGCGATCTGCTGAAGAAGTATGAGGCGTTTGAGCTGGTGACGGTGAGTTAGGATCGTGGCATGAACACTCTCGTGACTGCTGCGCAGCACCTCTCGCAGCCCTGCGGTTGCTGTCGTCCGAGGGACTTTCGTGATTCCTTCGGAACACTGTCGTCCGAGGGACTCTCGTGATTCCTTCGGAACACTGTCGTCCGAGGGACTCTCGTGATTCCTTCGGAACACTGTCGTCCGAGGGATACACTCGCATACGGCTCGCACTCAGTGCTATCGGATATCTTACTTATAGATATGTACTGGTAATGTTGGTCTGGGTATGGATTGTAAGCCAGATAAAGCGCCGGACACGGCGCACTCCAAAGGCGCTTCGCTTATAAACGAGAGTATCGTAATTTAGTCGATGGACAATCCATCCGGCTGTTAACATGCATTACCTCTTAGCTGCCAGTGCCTGGCAGCCTGGAGCTGAAAGCTGATAACTAAAAAATGAAAGCAATTTATCCCGGAAGCTTTGACCCTGTAACTACAGGCCATATGGACATTATCGAGCGCGCTTCGAGGGTGTTCGATGAGCTTATAGTGGCTGTTGCGGTCAACCTTGAAAAAGAACCGATGTTTTCGACCGAAGAAAGAGTCGAGCTTCTTAAAAAAGCATGTAGACACTTAGCGAATGTTCAGGTAGACTATTTTCACGGCCTTACGGTAAACTACGCTAAACAGCAGGGAGCCGGCATTATTATCAAAGGTCTCAGGGCCGTTTCCGACTTCGAATACGAACTCCAGCAGGCGCTGATGAACAAGCGCTTGGATGGAAAGCTCGAAACAATGTTTATGATGACCAGCCCCGAGCATCTTTTCCTCAGCTCGAGGATGGTCAAACAGCTTGCGGAATTTGGCGCACCGATCAACGGTCTTGTACCGCCGGGCGTTGAAAATAGGCTTTTGGAAAAGACTCGACATTTAAGGGGCAGGGAGCGCGACAAATGAGCGACGAACGGATTGTAGTCCAAAGACCTTCATTTATGACCAGCAGAAGCTCGCAGGAAGATATTTTGAAATTGCTCGACAGCCTGGAGGATCTGGCTGAAGGAGCATATTCACTGTTTGGTAAGCTTTATTGCGTAGATAAAGAAGAGTTTTATATGCTTACCAATAAGATCCGGGCTTCGCTGCCGGATGAGGTCCGCAGGGCGAGTCGAGTCGCCAACGACAGCGATAAGATAGTTTCCGCCGCGAAAGAAGAAGCGGATATAATAAAGGAGCAGGCAGTAGAAGAGTCTAATCGCATCGTCGATGAAGCGAGGCAGATGGCCGCGAAGCTTATCGATACGAGCGAGATCAACTGCCTTGCTAAAGCTCAGGCTCAGGATATTGTTGCCAACGCCGAATCCGCCGCCAGAGATATCCGGCGCGGGGCTGATGAATATGCAAGAGAAGTTCTTGCCGCGATAGAGAATCACCTTGCCGGAGTTATGGGTACCCTTCAGAGGGGTCGCGAGAAGCTTGAAGTGCGCATTAACGCCGAGCGCAATTCCGAGCCGATCATTCCCGCCGGCCGCGGCGTTAGAAGATAGGCGTTAAGTCGAAAGCTTAAAGTCCAAAGTCGAAGAATTAACTCATCCCTCTTGGTATGCTGCCAAGGGGGATGAACGTGTGTGTACAGCATATTTAAGTTAATCATTAAAGTAAAAATGCGGAGTTCGGGCTTTCTGCTCTCCGTCTCTACTCTCTGCTACTTTTGAAGGAGTCGATAAGAAATGCCTAACGTAATGGAGACAATTTATGCCAAGGCTAAAGCCGCTCAAAAGCGGATCGTATTGCCCGAGGCTGACGATGTAAGAACTGTTACCGCCGCTCAGAAAATCGTCGAGCGGGGACTGGCTCAGGTCATTCTGATAAGCGAGGAAAGCAAGATTGCTGCGGCGGTCGAAAAATCCGGCGCCGATATTTCCGGCTGCAGGGTGGTCGATCCGCTCACCTCACCAATGCGCGAGGAATACGCGAAGAAGTTTTATGAGCTGCGTAAGCACAAAGGTGTGACTGAGGAACAGGCCCATCAGATCGTGGCCGATCCTCTCCACTTCGGCTGCATGATGGTCTACAGCGATGAAGCCGATGGGCAGGTTTCCGGCGCGACTCACTCGACCGCCGACACAGTCCGTCCCGCCCTCCAGATTCTAAAGACCGCTCCGGATTGCAAGCTCGTGTCCAGCTTCTTCGTGATGATCGTTCCGAACTGTGAATACGGCGAAAACGGCGTCTTTATCTACTCTGATAGCGGGCTCGTGATCAATCCTAACGCCGATGAGCTAGCCGAGATCGCCATCCAGAGCGCGAAGACGATGAAAACGCTCCTTGGCTATGAGCCCAGAGTCGCTATGCTCTGCTTCTCGACCAAGGGCAGCGCATCCGACCCGATCGCGGACAAAGTGATCGAGGCTACGCGCATCGCCAAAGAGCGCAAGCCCGATCTGCTCCTCGATGGTGAGCTTCAAGGTGACGCCGCGCTGGTTTCATGGATAGGCGAGAAAAAGGCTCCGGGCAGTCCGGTCGCAGGCAGAGCTAATGTCCTTATCTTCCCGGACCTTAACGCCGGCAATATCTGCTATAAACTCACCGAGCGCCTTGCTAAGGCCGAGGCTTATGGTCCGGTCCTCCAGGGACTGCGAAAGCCCGTAAACGATCTCTCCCGAGGCTGCGATGCCGAAGACATCGTAAACGTGGCAGCAATAACAGCGGTGCAAGCGATAGAAGATTAATTATGAATGGGGAAGGGATAGCCGACAGCTTTCATCTGTCAGGGCTATTAAAGGTAGTCTATATCATCACAGGTAGTAAACTTTTGAATCGCAGATGCCGCGGATAGACCGGATGATACGGATGGATGCAGGAGTAAGTATGTACCGGTGTTTCGGATTTGAGGGTTGGAGAAATTAGTTACCATATAACCCATTCATCCACCAACCTGGAAATCCCGAAACCTACGCTGCTGCAGACTGGATTCCCGCCTTCGCGGGAATGACAGTACAAACGGGGATGACAGTATATGCTGCCTGTGATGAGAAATACTACCAGTGATATCTTGATAGCTGACAGATGAAAGCTGGCGGTTCCCTTCTTAATTCCCATGAGGTGCGTTGTGAAAATACTAGTCTTGAACAGTGGGAGTTCTTCCCTGAAGTATCAGTTGATCGATTCCGAAACCGAGGATGTCCTTGCGAAGGGGCTTGCCGAGCGGATCGGAGTTGTCGGTGGTGGTGGTAAGATCAAGCACGAATCCGCCTCGTGCGGCAAGAAAGAAGTCGACGTGGAAATGGCTGACCATGATCAGGCGATGGAGCATGTATTCGAGCTCCTCACTGATCCCGGCTGCGGTGCGATCTCAAGTGTGAATGAAATCTCCGCGGTCGGCCACAGGGTGGTGCACGGCGGCGAGAAGTTCGTTCAGCCTACTTTGGTCGATGATGCGGTCCTCGCTGAGATCGATAAGCTGAGTCAGTTGGCCCCCTTGCACAATCCGCCGAACCTTAAGGGCATCCGTGCCTGTATGCGCAAGATGCCGGGAGTGCCGCAGGTCGCCGTCTTCGATACGGCGTTCCATGCTACGATTCCTGATTACGCCTATACCTACGCGCTGCCGTATAAATACTATACCGAAAACGGCGTGCGCCGCTACGGCTTCCACGGCACGTCGCATAAGTATGTGACCGGCCAGGCTCAGAAAATGCTCGAGGAGGTGGGTTTCGATCCGGCCAGGACAAAAATTATCACCTGCCACCTCGGTAACGGCTGCAGCATGGCTGCGGTGGTTGGTGGCAAGGTAATCGACACGAGCATGGGCATGACCCCCGCTGAAGGTCTCGTAATGGGCACTCGAAGCGGTGATCTCGATCCCGCGATTTTAATCTACCTTGCCAAGGAACTCCACGCCAGGGCCGATGAGATCGATGAGATCATAAATAAGAAGAGCGGTCTTCTGGGTGTGACCGACGTATCGAGCGATATGCGCGATGTCGAGCAGGCTGCGAAGGATGGCAACAAGCGCGCCGAACTCGCGCTCGCGATCTTCTGCTATCGTATAAAAAAATACATCGGAGCGTATGCGGCCGCGATGGGCGGGCTCGATGCGGTTGTTTTCACTGGTGGAATTGGCGAGAACAGCCCGGAGGTTCGTGCAAGGGTATGCAGGGGGATGGAGTTCCTGGGCATGGAACTCGATGATGAGAAGAATCAATCCCTGCGCGGTCCCGCGGATATCAGCAAGCCATCGGGTTCCGTGCGAATCCTCCTGGTCCCGACAAACGAAGAGCGAGCCATAGCCCGAGAAACCGCGGCTGTGGTGGGGAAGCCTGGGGAAGGGTAACTGTCAGCTTTCAGCTATCAGGGCTATTACAGGTAGCATTCATTATCATAGGCAGAAAATACTATCATTGCAGCAAGTACTGTCATTCCCGCGAATGCGCGAATCCAGTCTGCAGCAGCGTAAGTTTCGAGATTTGCGGGTTGGGTTGGTGGATGAGTGGGTTATATGGAAACTCATCACTCCAACCCTCAAATCCGAAACACCGGCACGGGTAATACCGGTAATCAGCTGTTGCAGTGGTTAAATGCTATCGGCCCATCCGGCTATCAAACTATCGGACCCCTCCCGACGCTAGGACGCGAAAACACACAACGCAAAAACGCCCTTTTACTCGCGTGCCCGATTTATGGTAATATGTAAGGGCTTTTGCCGTTTGCGGTGTTCCGGGACTGGAACTTCTTAGAAAGGTGGGAGAGCCAATGAAGCTTGATCTGAGCGAGATCGCTGCCCACCTGGGCAAGCGGATTCGATACGAAATCGACCAGCCGCCGATTAAAGAACTCGGCAGCGGGGTGAAAGACATAGAGCCCGTTAAGGGCGATGCGACCTTCACCAACACCGGGAACAACATTGTCGTGCGGGGGAAATTTCACACGGTGATCGAGCTGGACTGCAGCAGGTGCCTGACGGCCTATAAGCTGCCGGTCGATCTGCCGATTGAGGAAGAGCTGCCGATAGGTGGTCCTCAGCCATGGATGATGGAAGAGGTTGAGGTAGAAGACCTTCCCGAAGAGGAGCAGGAACCGCTCTTTGTGGAAAACATCTTCGATCTCGATGAGCTCATAAGGCAGCAGATCCTTGTGAATCTGCCGATTAAACCGCTGTGCGGTGACCTGTGCAAGGGGCTTTGCCCGCACTGCGGCGCTAATTTGAATGAAGGACCGTGCGAGTGTCCGCCGGAAACGGTGGAATCGCCGTTCGGGGCTTTAGCCTCGTTGATGGAAGAAGAAGAGGAGTCTTAAGCCGAAAGATAAAAAAATCGAAAGTTAAAGGGCATCACGGCCCGGATTTTCGACTTTAGACTTTGGACTTTCGACTCTCCAAAGGAGTATACGATGCCTTTACAAAAAAGACGACATTCCAACCAGAGAACGCGGCTGCGCAGGACTCACTACAAGCTGAGCCTGCCGGGGATATCCGAGTGCCCGCGCTGCCATGCGCCGGCGCTGTCCCACCACGCCTGCCCGTCCTGTGGTTACTACAAGGGCCGCCTCGTGGTGACGGTCAAGGAGAAACAGAAGAAGGCCGAGGAATAATCGCTGCCTGACGGCAACTGAAGGGATTCGGGAATGATCATAGCCGTCGACGCAATGGGTGGCGATTACGCGCCTGCGGAGATAGTAAAGGGCGCTGCTCAGGGCAGTAAGCTCCATAAGGTGAATGTTATCCTTGTGGGAGATGAAACGAAGATTCGAGCTCATCTTCCGTCGGAATTCGCCAGGTCGAGCAGCGTCACAATTCAGCACGCCGCGGATGTAATTGGAATGGACGAACACGCTGCCGCGGTTCGGACCAAGAAAGATGCATCCGTGGTTGTTGCCGCGTCTCTGGTTAAGGAAGGAAGAGCGGATGCGATGGTTAGCGTCGGTAATACCGCCGCGGCTATGGCTGTCGCCACTCTTCGCCTTGGACGCATACAGGGAATCGACAGGCCCGCGATAGCGACCGTTATGCCCAGCGCAAGTGGAGCAACCATTATGCTGGACGCGGGCGCTGTCGTCGATTGTACGGTCGCCAACCTGAAGCAGTTTGCTGTGATGGGGAGTATTTACGCTGAAAAGGTTCTCTCCATATCGCATCCGCGTATCGGGCTGCTCTCGGTTGGTGAAGAGAAGAGCAAGGGCAGCGACCTGATCAAGACCGCGCATGAAGAGCTCGTGGCGATGCCGCTTAATTTTATTGGCAATGTCGAAGGACGCGACCTTTTCTCCGGCGCCGCCGATGTCATCGTGACCGACGGTTTTGCCGGAAATGTCGCACTGAAGACCGCCGAGGGACTGGCCGAACACATCGAGCGTCTGTTCAAAGACGAGGTATATTCGCATCCGCTGGCAAAGGTTCCGCTTGCGTTGCTTCTGCCGTTCCTCAGCAGATTCAAAAGCAGGCTTGATTACAGCGAATATGGCGGAGCGCCGCTGCTGGGGCTTAACGGGATGTGCATAATCGGGCACGGCCGTTCCAAGGCTCGAGCGGTTGCGAACGCCGTAAGAGCCGCAAAGGAGGCAGTCGATGGTGGTGTGGTTGGAGCTATTCGAAGTTCGCTCACCGCGGCTAATGCGACCGCGACTGCATCTGCCGACAGATAGACGGCAGCGCCTTCCGGGCAAATTATCCCCACTGTTTCCATGCATTAAGGACGTATGGAAATCTGTATGTTTGAATGGATGAGATAGGAAGAATAATGGGCGAGCGAAAGAGTGCAGGAATTATAAGTGTTGGCTCCGCGGTTCCGGAGAAAAAACTCACAAATGCCGATCTCGAGAAGATCGTCGATACGAGCGACGAGTGGATCCGCACCAGGACCGGTATCACCGAGCGTCGCATGGCTCGTAGTGACGAAGCTACCTCCGACTACGCGACAAAAGCCGCGATGGTTGCGTTAGAGCGCGCGAACCTCAAGCCTGAGGATATCGACCTTATTATCGTGGCTACGGTAACCGGTGACCACCCGTTCCCAGCTACTGCTTCGATTGTGCAGCAGGCGCTCGGAGCGAAGTGCCCCGCATTCGACCTTGGAGCCGGATGTTCCGGATGGGTGTATGCTCTTTCGGTTGCTAACAGCTTCGTAACTAACGGCACTTATAAGAAAATATTGGTGATAGGAGCCGATCTGCTCACGAAGATCACCAACTGGACCGACCGCGGCACCTGCATACTTTTCGGTGATGGCGCGGGAGCGGGAATCGTGGCTGAGGTTGAACCGGGCAAGGGTATGCTCGATTTTGAACTTGGTTCCGATGGCGCCGGCGCTAATGTGCTTATGGTTCCCGCCGGTGGCAGCCGCATTCCCTGCACCCCCGAGGTTCTGGCTGAGAAGCTGGATAAAATCGTTATGGAGGGCCGGGAGGTCTTCAAATTTGCCGTTAAAATACAGGGTGAGGCGACGGAGAGGGTGCTATCGAAGTGCGGGATGACTACCGCCGATATCGATCTTGTTATCCCTCACCAGGCGAATATGCGTATTATCGACTCTGCCATTAACAGGCTCGGATTGCCGGCGGAGAAAATTGTTGTAAACCTGGATAGATACGGAAACACATCTGCCGCGTCGATTCCGATCGCGCTCGATGAAGCGATCCAGACTGGCCGCGTGAAGAAAGATGACATCATCGTTACTGTCGGATTCGGCGCCGGGCTCACGTGGGCCGCGGGGGTGATGAAGTGGGTCTACTAGGAAAGAAACTGGCATTTGTATTCCCGGGCCAGGGGTCACAGGCCGTGGGTATGGGCAAAGACCTTACGGAGAATTATCCCGTTGCCGCCGATATCTTCACGCGTGCCGATACCGAACTCGGCTTTCCGCTTTCGGAGATGTGCTTTAATGGCCCTGAAGATGAGCTCAAGCAGACCGTAAACACTCAGCCCGCGCTCTATGTGATGTCCGCGGCTGCTTATGAGGTCGCAAAGGAGCGTGGCCTCGAACCCGCATATACAGCCGGACACAGCGTCGGTGAATACGCCGCGCTTTACGCCGCTGGGGCGTTCGGTTTTGAAGAAGGCCTGAAGCTAGTGAGAACGCGCGCCGAGCTTATGCAGGATGCCGCGCGCGAAACCCCGGGCACGATGGCTGCTATTCTCGGTCTATCACCTGAACAGGTCGTCGATGCCGTGGTGAAGGCTGCTGATGCCGGGATCGTGACCTCCGCTAACTTTAACAGCCCGATCCAAACCGTGATTTCAGGTGAAGAGGCTGCGGTAAAGCGCGCATCTGAGATTGCGATGGAAATGGGAGCGAAGCGTGTGGTTCCGCTCAATGTCTGCGGTGGGTTCCACTCACCTCTGATGCAGAGCGCTGCCGATGCGCTCCTAGAAGCGCTCAAGGCGGCTAAAATCGAGAAGACCACCCGTATCCCCATCGTTGCAAACTATACAGCCGATTTCGAGACGACGGATGAAGAAATCCGCAATAATCTTTCGAAGCAGATCACCGGCAGTGTGAGATGGGTCGAGTCGATAAAGAGGATGCTTGACTCAGGTGTCGAAGCATTTGTAGAATTGGGCTCGGGAAATGTGCTTGCGGGCTTGATAAAGCGGATGGCTCCGAATGCCGCAATCTACTCCGCCGGCGACAAAGCCTCGTTCGAGGCGATTGAATATTGATTGTCGTTTAGAATCAAACGGAATACCTTCAGCTTTGATAAAAATATAGATTAAAGCAAACATAAAATCTCAGGAGCTTGTTTTGTTACTTGATGGACAAATTGCGCTCGTAACGGGCGCCGGAAGAGCGGGTAAAGGTATCGGCCGATCGATCTCGCTGCGTCTTGCAAAAGAAGGCGCGAAGATCGCCATCGCCGATTTCGTTCCCGAGGCCGCCGATGCGGTCGCTAAGGAAGTTATCGATATGGGTGGAGAGGCGCTTGCGGTCTACGGAAGCGTGTCCAGCCTCGAAGATGCCGAGAAAATGGTTCAGGCTGTGGTTGACAGGTTCGGCAGAATCGATATACTAGTCAACAATGCAGGCATTACGCGTGACAACCTTCTTGTTCGCATGACCGAGCAGGAGTGGGATATGGTTTTGGACACAAACCTCAAGGGCGTGTTCAATTGCACCAAGGCTGTCGCCAAGTTGATGATGCGGGAACGCAAGGGAAAGATCGTCAATATGGCGTCGGTTATGGGCATTATGGGAAACGCGGGGCAGGCGAACTACTCCGCATCCAAGGGCGGTGTTATCGCGCTCACGAAGACCACGGCCAAGGAGCTTGGCTCCCGTGGGGTTAACGTGAACGCGGTTGCTCCCGGATTTATTCAGACAGTGATGACCGAAGAACTCTCCGAGGAAGTCAAAGCGACTATCTCCACGCAGATACCGCTGAGGCGACTCGGAACCCCGGAAGATGTGGCTGAAGTCGTGCTCTTCCTTTGCAGCGAGGCTTCGAGCTATATCACCGGGCAAGTGATCGCCGTTGACGGCGGAATGGTTATGTAAGGAGGCAAATCAGTGGCTACAACTCTGGATAGAGTAAAGAAAGTAGTAGTGGACAGGCTGAAAGTTAGCGAGGATGAGGTTACCGAGACCGCGTCCTTTGTCGATGATCTTGGCGCCGATTCTCTCGATGTTGTCGATCTCGTGATCGGTTTCGAGGATGAGTTCGAGATCCAGATCCCGGACGAAGACGCCGAGAAGATTCAGACCGTCAAGCAGGCCGTCGATTATATCGACTCAAAAATGGCCGGCTGAGAAGTTATCGCTTTTTCAGCGTAGTAATAATATCAGAGCGATTTCGTATCGCAATTTCAGAGGTTCAAAGGCCAATGCGGCCTTTGAACCTTTGGGCATAGCTAGAGGATTTAATGCAGGATAGAAGAGTCGTCATTACCGGCCTTGGCGCCGTTACCCCACTTGGAAATACGGTAGAAGAGCACTGGGAATCAGTTAAAGCGTGTAAGAACGGCATTGGTCCGATTACACATTTCGATGCTTCTCAGCACCCTACCCAGATTGCAGCAGAAGTAAAGGGTTTCGACCCGACCCAATACGTCGACTCCAAGACCGCGCGCCGTATGGATGGGTTCGTTCAGTTTGCGACTGCCGCGGCTGTTATGGCTCACCGCGACAGCGGGCTCGAAGTGACCGAAGAGATTGCACCGCGCGTGGGAATACTCATCGGCTCCGGCATCGGTGGAGTCGAGACGTGGGAAAATAACCATAATGCCCTTAACGCAGGCGGACCCAAGCGTGTCAGCCCGTTCTTTGTTCCAATGCTGATTGCGAACATGGCCAGCGGCCAGCTCGCCATTATTATCGGCGCGAAAGGACCTAACATGGCTGTGGTCACTGCGTGCGCTACGGCGAGCCATTCCACGGGCGAAGCGTATCATATGATCAAGCGCGGATCCGCGGATGTGATGTTCGCGGGCGGAGCCGAGGCGGCGATACGGCCGCTTTCGTGCGCGGGTTTCTGCACGATGAAGGCGATGTCCACCCGCAACGACGATCCCGAGCACGCCAGCCGTCCGTTCGATAAGGATCGCGATGGTTTCGTGATGGGTGAGGGGGCCGGGGTGCTGGTTCTCGAAGAACTCGAGCACGCGAAGGCTCGCGGAGCGAAGATTTACGCGGAGCTGGTCGGCTACGGCTGCTCGGCTGACGCTTACGACTGGGTAGCGATCAATAACGAGGGCGCCGCGCGAAGTATGCGCAATGCTCTTGAGAGCGCGAAGATCAATCCCGAAGCCATTGATTATATCAATGCTCACGGCACCTCGACAATAGTCGGTGATCCTGAGGAAACCAAGGCAATTAAGATGGCTATGGGCGATCATGCGTATAAGCTCGCCGTGAGCTCGACGAAGTCCATGCACGGGCACTTGCTTGGAGCAGCGGGAGCGGTGGAGAGCATCGCCTGCATCAAGGCGATAAATGAGAGCGTTCTCCCGCCGACCCGCAACTTGGTCGATCCCGACCCGAACTGCGATTTGGACTACGTTCCGAACGAAGCGCGCCCGGCCAAAGTAGAATATGCGATGAACAACTCTTTCGGCTTCGGCGGCCAGAACGCAACGTTGATCTTTAAGAGGTTTGATGGGTAGATAGTTCGATGGTTGATGGTCCGGAGACAGCGGTGGAAACGCAGGTGTGCTTGTTAGCAAGCCGTGATGAATCCCGGTGCGGCAGATGTAATTAACATCTTAAAACAACGCTTGCCTGAGAACGTCTTCGTGACGTCTTAGAATGGAGAAATAGTATGGCAGTAATATCACAGAGAGCAAAAAACGTAAGCCCTTCACCTACGCTGGCGATATCGGCTAAGGCTAAGGCTATGCAGGCTGAGGGCATCGACGTCGTCAGCTTCGGCGCGGGCGAACCGGACTTCGACACACCGCGGTTCATTAAAGACGCTGCGATCAAATCGCTCGAATCTGGCTTTACCAAATACACCCCGACTTCGGGCACCGCCGACCTTAAAAAGGCTATCTGTGAGAAACTGAAGCGCGAGAACGGGATCGATTATAAGCCTTCCGAGGTGATCGTATCTCTCGGAGCGAAGCACTCGATCTACAACGCCGTCCTCGCCACCGTGAACGCGGGCGATGAAGTAATAATCCCGGCTCCATACTGGGTGAGCTACCCGGAGATCGTGGGCCTGGCTGATGGTAAGCCGGTCTACATCGCGACCGACGAATCCACCGGTTTTACGGTTCCCATCGATAAGCTCCGCAAGGCCATAACCCCACGCACGAGGATGCTCATCCTGAACAGCCCCTCGAACCCGACCGGCGGCGTCTACGACCGAAAACAGATCGAGCAGATCGCCGAACTCGCAGTCGAAAAGAGCATGTATGTGCTCTCGGATGAGATCTACGAAAAGATCATCTACGATGGACGCGAGCACATCAGCATCGGTTCACTAGGGGATGAGATCAAGAAACTCACCATCACTATCAACGGCTTCTCCAAGGCGTTTTCGATGACGGGATGGCGGCTTGGCTATGCCGCGGCTGAGAAAGATATAGTCGATGCGATGGAAGCTATCCAAAGCCACAGCGCATCGAACCTGGTTTCTTTTACCCAGCCCGCGGCTGTCGCCGCTCTGGGCGGTCCGGCGAGCGTGGTGGATGAGATGGTAGCGGAGTTCGACAAGCGCCGGAAATATATCGTTCAGCGCTTGAATGGCATCGACGGCATATCCTGCGCGATGCCCGGTGGAGCGTTTTATGTGTTCCCGAATGTCTCCAGGCTTTTTGGCCGCTCTTATAACGGTAATAGAATATCCGATTCCGACGCGTTCTCGAGCTTCCTCCTGGAGCAGGCAAAGGTCGCTGTGGTTGCGGGCAGCGGTTTCGGAGCCGATGACTACGTCCGGCTCTCCTATGCCACTTCAATGGGCAATATAGAAAAGGGAATGGATAGAATAGCTGAGGCGGTAGCTAAACTTCAGTAGGCGTCTCTTTTGGCAAGCGTCGAAGAGCTAGGATTTCTCGGACACCTTAGCTGTGATAGAACGTGCATTACCGAAAACGCCGAGCTATGAGGGAAATTAACTATCGTGAATGGAAAAAGGAGAAAGGTCGATTGCTCGTAATCAGCACAAAAGCAAATGAGAACCGCCTGCCGGGTAATCGCCCGCGCGACCCTGAAAAAAAGCGGCTCATTAGCGAACTCGATAAAGCCCGCTTCGATCGTTATATAGCTTCCGGTAAATTGCAGATCATTAATTTGCGTCATTGGAAGTGGCGCATCGATTTCCGGCAGATTTCGGCTGGTTCGCATGACATTTGATCAAAAAGCACTTCAACAGATAGCGCGCAAGCTCCATATAGACGTAGACGATTATGCGCTGCTTCAGCAGGCTCTGACTCACCGGTCTTACCTTGGCGAAGCCGGTGAGGCCCTTTCCAACGAGCGGCTTGAATTCCTCGGCGATTCCGTGCTCGGCATCGTAGTCGCCGAATATCTTTACACCCAGTTCCCGGATCGTAGCGAGGGTGATCTTGCCAAGGCTAAAGCCGTGGCTGTGAGCGAGCCGGTGCTCGCCGAGAGCGCAAAGAAGCTTGGTCTGCCAGAAATGATCCAGATGAGCACCGGCGAGGAAGCCAGCGGAGGACGTAGGCGCCTGTCGATCCTGGCCGACGCGTTCGAGGCTCTGGTTGCCGTTATTTACCTCGACTGCGGCATGGATGCCGCCCGCCAGTTCATCTTGCGTGCCCTCGAATCGATCCTCGAAGACATCGAGCGAAAAGAACACATCCGCGATTATAAATCCCTCCTTCAGGAGCATACCCAGGGCCTCTACAAGAAAGCGCCGCGTTACAACGTGATAGCTGAGGTTGGCGCTGATCATGATAAAACATTCAGTGTCGAAGTGCTGCTCGATGATGTAGTGATGGGCCGCGGCGAGGGTAAGAGTAAAAAGCAAGCCGAGCAGGCCGCCGCGCTGCGCGCCCTTGAAAGCATTGAAAATAAACCTTTAGGTCAGGTCGGAGGAGAAAATGACAGAGCAAAGAGCTGAGATCGGAGTCTTCGGCGGCTCCGGGTTCTATTCACTGCTGGACAACGTCACGGAAATCAAAGTGGAAACTCCTTATGGCGCTCCGAGCGATATGATCGCTATAGGTACTCTCGCCGGCAAAAAAGTCGCATTCCTCCCCCGCCACGGCAAGCACCACCAGTATCCCCCGCACGAAATCCCCTACCTTGCGAATATCCACGCGATGAAGCAGCTCGGGGTTACCCGCATCATCGGCCCGAACTGCGTCGGAAGCCTGCAAGCGAATATCAAACCCGGTGATTTCGTTGTCTGCGACCAGTTCGTCGACCGCACTTCCGGCAGGAAAGATACTTTCTACGATGGTCCGATCGCGACCCATGTTTCATCCGCCGAGCCCTACTGTGAAACTCTGCGCAAGCTCGCCGTGGAGATTGGCCGTGAGCAGGGCATCACAATGCACGATGGCGGCACCTGCGTCGTTGTCCAGGGTCCGAGATTCTCAACCCGCGCCGAAAGCCTGTGGTTCACGAAGATGGGCTGGCATGTAGTCAATATGACCCAGTATCCCGAGTGCATCCTCGCGCTCGAGCAGGAGATCTGCTACGTCAACATTGCTCTCATTACCGATTACGACGTAGGCATAGTAGCCGAAGGCGGCGCCGAGCCCGTAAACGCTGCCGAGGTTGTGGAAGTTCTCAACGCGAACAACGAGCGCGTAAAGAACCTGATCATCGAAATGATCAAGCGAATGCCTGAAACCCGCGATTGCCCGTGCGCTCATGCTCTCGAGTTCGCCAGGCTGGGGTAGAGCTTCTTTTCTCGGAATTGGCATTTTATAAAAAGAGTTGGTGCTGCTGCGGAGGCTTGTGCACATATAGCATAAGCCTATTGCCAGCCGGTCAGTTATTGGGTATAATCCATCATCACACCTTAAGGAGGCGCAACATGGTCGCTGTGTATGACATATTCGAAATATCGGGATCGGTGTCGCGCTCCGTCGATTAGCTGATAACTCCTCTTGTTAATCCACTTCAGTTCCGGCGCACGGCGCTGATCCCTTCGTCACGTTCAATTTTCGAATATGTTGGAGGATACTGCGTTGTTACCGGAAGAACGAATTATAACTGACTCACCAGACCCAGGCTCGGTCGGGCGAGTATCACTTGAACACAGAAGCTACTATGTCGTAATCACTGAGCAGGGTGAGATGCCCGCGATACCTGCCGGCCGGATGTACTATGATCCCGGCTCTGATGGAATGCCGGTGGTAGGTGATATGGTCGAGATCAGGGTTCTCGACGAAGACCCGCCGCATGCGATTATAACGTCGATTTTACCGCGAAAGAGTCTGTTTGTACGCAAAGAGGCTGGAAAGCGTACGGGCGCGCAGCCGATTGCGGCAAATATCGACACGGTATTTATCGTCTGCGGTCTTGATGCCAATTTTCGCGTAAGGCGGATCGAGCGCTATCTCACTCTATCGCTTGAAAGCGGCGCGCAGCCGGTGGTCGTTCTCACGAAGGCGGATATTTGCGATGATGTTGAGGAGAAAGTCGAGGCTGTGCGGGCTTCGGCGGCAGGATGTCCGGTTTACGCGATAAGCACGTACACGGGTGCCGGTCTCGATGACCTCTCGGAACAGCTTAGGGCGGGCGTGACGGTCGCGCTGTTGGGCTCATCGGGGGTTGGGAAGTCGACACTCGCCAATTATCTGCTGGGAAATGAGATTCAGCGGGTTCAGGAGGTGCGCGATATCGACGGAAGAGGCCGGCACACAACTACCTCCCGCCAGCTGTTTGTGCTGCCGTCGGGGTGCTGCGTTATCGATACGCCGGGTATGCGTGAACTGGGTCTTATGGATGCTGATGACGGACTGGCGGGCGCGTTTATCGATATCGAGGAGATCGCGAGAAACTGCCGGTTCGTTGATTGCAGTCACGAGGGTGAGCCCGGGTGCGCTGTCGCTGAAGCTCTAGAGCAGGGATTACTCGATCAGAATCGGTTCGAGAACTACCAGAAGATGAAACGCGAGCTTCTTTACATCGAGCGCAAACAAGACACGGGTGCCGCGGCTGCGGAGAGAACGAAATGGAAGAAGATACACAAAATGGCGCGCGACCTTAACAAGCGCGATCGAAAATAATACAAGGGGTGATGGTCAAGCCATCACCCCTTTAATTTTATCAAGGCGCCCCGACTGGTTATGTTGTGTTGCGTTGTATTATGATATGTTACGAGGTATAATAACCCTGGGTGATGAGGCATGGGACGCATACTTACAATAGAACAAGCCGCTGAAATGCTGCAATTGAACCCGCAGGTCGTTCGGCAATATCTGCGAGAAGGCAAGCTGCCGGGTCGAAAGATAGGCAGGCACTGGCGGGTTGTTGAAGAAGATGTTATGGCGTTTATCCGCGAAGGTGGACATTCCACGCTGGAAATGTGGAACGAACGTGCAAGGCAGTGGCACAGCTTATCACCAGAGGAAAAGAAACGGCGTCTTTACTCCATCGCCGGCAAATATGCTCACATACCATTTTCTAGTGAAGATATTATGAATGAGCATCATGAGGAAGTGGATCGTGACGAACGGCGGTTGGCTCGGGGTTCCGGCGAATGATTGTTTTGGATGCATGCGCTCTGCTTGCTTATCTTCGGCGTGAAGAGGGTTGGGAGCATGTGTTGCATCTACTGGATACCGAAAATTGCTGTGCTCACATTGCTAATATTTATGAAGTATTTTATGGCTTCGGCAGTGAATATGGTGAAGATGCAGGTCACAGTGCCATTGGTGATTTACGCGAACTGGGTGTAGTCACATTCCTGGATTCCGACCTTGATTTTTGGACTCAAGTTGGCCTTCACAAGCTCCTACTCAGGCACATTTCACTGGCGGATTGCATATGTTTATCACTGGCACGCAGGATCGGTGGTGAAATTGTTACGGCCGATCACCATGAATTCGACCAAGTTGCAAACCTTGGTCTCTGCTCCGTGAGGTTTATACGCTAATGCAACGCACTGTAGATTATATCAATGGCAAAGTCATAATGATCGATCAGACCCGCATTCCCACGCAACTGGTCACCATCGAGCTTTCGACCCCCGAAGAAGTCGCTGAAGCGATCGTGACGATGAAAGTCCGCGGAGCTCCGGCGATCGGGGTATCGGCTGCTCTTGGAATGGCTCTCGCCGCGCGAAATGCCGCAACCGAGTGCCCCGATGAGCTTTTGAACGACCTCCGGCGCGCCGCGGATCTCCTCAAAAACACCCGTCCGACCGCCGTGAACCTTTTCTGGGGTATCGAGAGAATGCTGGATGCGGCGAAGGCTGCCATAACCGGTGGATCATCGGGGGCAGAGATTAAGGGTGTTCTCGAAAAATGCGCGCTTGATATGCTCGAGGAGGACGAAAACGTATGTAAGCAGCTTGGCGCTTATGGTGCCGAACTCTTGCCTGACGAGGGCAATGTCCTCACCCATTGCAACGCAGGCGCGCTCGCGTGCGTTTCCTATGGGACCGCGCTGGGAGTCATTCGCGCCGCAATTGAGCAGGGGAAACGCATCCATGTCTATTCCGACGAGACCCGGCCGCGCCTGCAGGGGATGAAACTCACCTGCTTCGAGCTCGTGCAGGACCAGATCCCCGTCACCGTGCTTTCCGATAACATGGCAGGATCGTTCATGCGCAAGGGTCTCATAGACTGCGTGGTTGTCGGCGCTGACCGTATCACGGCGAACGGTGATGTCGCTAATAAAATCGGGACCTATTCCGTCGCGGTCCTGGCTCACCACCACGGCATTCCGTTCTATGTTGCCGCTCCGACTTCCACAATCGATTTTTCGCTCGAATCCGGCGATGATATCCCGATCGAGGAGCGCTCGCATGAGGAAGTGACGCACATCGACGGTCATCGCGTCGCTCCGCTCGGGGTTGAAATTGTGAATCCAAGCTTTGATGTGACCCCTGCTTCTCTCGTTACAGCAATTATAACCGAGAAGGGCATTGCTCGCCCGCCGTATAAGCAGTCTCTTAAATAAGCGCTTGATTGCCAACCATAAACTGCCGGAGGCTATTATGCTCAGCGAAGATACGATGAAACAGCTCATTCGAGATATTCCGGACTTCCCCGCGCCCGGCGTTCTGTTTCGCGACATTACCCCGGTCCTGCAGAACGCATCGGCTTTCAGAGAGGTGATCGAGTCGATGGTGGAGTGCGTGAGACCTATGAAGCCCGATGTGATTGTCGGCATCGAATCCCGTGGTTTCATCCTCGGCACTCCTGTCGCTCTCGAACTCGGGGTGGGGTTCGTGCCGGTACGCAAAGCCGGTAAGCTGCCCGCCGATACGATCCGCGCGGAATACGCCCTCGAATACGGCACGAACGTGGTCGAAATTCACCGCGATGCCATCGAACCGGGAATGAAAGCTGTGATTCTCGACGATCTCCTCGCAACAGGCGGCACCGCTAGAGCCGCGGTCGAGCTTGTGGAGCAGCTTGAGGGAAAAGTCGCGGGCCTTAGCTTCCTGATCGAGCTCCTCTTCCTCGACGGCCGTAAACTTCTGAATGGCTATGACATTCGCACCCTGGTGAAGTATTAAGCTATCAGCCGTCAGCTTTCAGCTGGCGGCTGATCATAAAGCAGTTTCCTCTCGCTTAATTGCCTGCCTAATAAACTCTCTACCCTTCGCTGTCAGCTCTCTGCTAAAAATTTCAACCAGCCACTCTTGACAAATACTGCCCCTGCCGATATTATGCACATGTATGAATTACATGATTACGCGCACTAATCGAAATGAGGTGAGTTGCCGTTGAAGTGCAACGCGTCATTAGAAGATCACTTTTTCGGCGCTGCGACCGTCGGGGAACGCGGTCAGATTGTTATTCCTTCCGAAGCGAGGAAGAAGTGCAATATCCATTCAGGCGATAAAGTCCTCGTTATGGGACACCCCTCGGGCCATGGCATCGTAATTTGCAAGCTGGATGGCATGCGCGAGGTTTTTGCATCGCTTCTCGCCAATATCGAAAAACTCGAATCAGGCGATACGCGGACCGCGGACGAAGCTCAGGGAGGATAACGCCCGCGTGGATCCCGTCATCGTCTCTTCCAAGCTGACTAAACGCTTCCGCCGCGTGCTTGCGGTAGATGGGCTGGACCTTACTGTCGAGCGTGGGGAGGTGTTCGGCTTTCTGGGCCCGAATGGCGCGGGAAAGAGCACCACTCTGCGAATGATGGTTGGGCTCATCAGGCCTACGCGCGGCAGCATCAGGCTTTTCGGCCACGATGTTTGGAGAGAACACTGCGCCGCTATGAAAAAGGTCGGCGCGATGGTCGAATCGCCCGCATTCTATAAATATCTCAGCGGGCGAGACAACCTGCGCATACTTTTCAACACCGGGGGCAAATGCACCTGCAAAGAAATAGACGAGGCGCTCGATATCGTAGGATTAATGGGTCGAGCCAACGATAAGGTAAAGGGCTACTCTCAGGGTATGCGCCAGCGACTGGGAATCGCGCTTGCGATCCTGGGCAAGCCGGAGTTGGTGCTTCTCGACGAGCCGACTAACGGTCTCGATCCACAGGGAATGAAAGAAGTCCGCGATCTGATCAAGCGGCTCTCGCGTGACCTGAACTTGACCGTTTTTCTTTCGAGCCACCTGCTGCATGAAGTCGAGCAGGTGTGCACGCGCATCGCGGTAGTGAACAAGGGCCATGTGGTCGTGACCGGCAAGGTGAGCGAACTCCTGAGCGGCTCCAAAAGATATGAGATCCACGCGGATCCGGCTGATTCTTTTCCCGATGTGCTTCGTGAATTGAACTGGGTGAACGTTAATGTGGTAACTGATGGGGTTGCCGATATTCACCTGACCGGCGGTAGTTCCGCTGAGGTGAATCGTTTCCTCGTCGAGCGGGGCTTCGCGGTATCCGCCCTGATCCCACGTAAACCATCGCTTGAGGAGCTCTATCTTGAGTTGATGGCTGAGGACTGAGAATTGATATGTCATCCTGAACCTGTTTCAGGATCTATATCAATTATTAGCGAAGCGCCTTGGTGTGCGCTGTTGACCGGCGCTTTTATGCGATCTATCAATTCGTAACCAGGCTACCTGCCATAAGAACTGAGATTATGCTGAAACTGATCGGATTCGAGATCTTCAAAATGTCCAGGCGGCCGCGAACCTATCTCGGATTTGCGGTGTCTCTGCTCATCAGCATCTGTGTGATGCTCGGTCTTAAATACGGTCATCTGGAGATGGTGTCGACTCATAATATGAACCGGCAGGGTTTCGGGCTTGTCGGTTCACCGATAAACGCCGAGTTTATGTCCTGGATGGTTGTGGGGTCTCCGCTCGCGTTTCCGATCCTGACCATGGTCATGCCATTCTATATCTGCCTGGTATTCGGCGAGATATTCGGCGGTGAAATGGCTGAAGGCACGCTGCGACCCGTGCTTGCTAGGCCGGTCCGGCGCACGACCTTCTTCGTTTCAAAATTCATCGCCGGTCTCATCTACGGCCTCTGCCAGGGATATTTCCTGGGAATATCGGCATACATCATCGGGCTGATTTTCTTCGGCAGAGGCGGATTGATGGCGACCGGCACGTTCGAACATCCGGCTCTTGCCTGGTATGCCGAGGCCCCGGGGCTTGCGCGGCTTGCGTTTGGTTATCTGCTGATGTGCGCCGGCGCCGTCACCGTAGGTATGATCGCCTTCTTCATATCGAGCTGGCTGAATAATTCTCTTGGAGCCCTTGGCGGCTCTCTTATGCTGCTCTTTTCGTGCCTGGTAATCGGCGAAATTCCCTGGTTTAAGCCGATCAAGAACTATCTTTTCACCACGCATCTGTTTGCGGGACAGAATGCGTTTCTCGACCCGATACCCTGGCATGATGTCAAATTTGCGGTCGAATGCCTCGGGGTTTATGTTATCGTGCTGTTCCTGATCTCGCTATTGATCTTCCGTAGAAAGGATGTGCTTGCGTGAGACGAACCATTCCTGCAGTCGTTATAATCACCTGCCTGCTGATTACGAGCCTTGCATCAGCCGCAGGACCTTCCGGCGATGTGATCCTTGCTGCCGTCAAACGCAATTACAGCGCTGTTAATGACTACCGCGCTGACGTATCGCTTACAGTCAAGGGTCCGCAGGTAAGCATCAATAGCATGAAAATGGTCGTCTACTTCAAAAAACCGAACAAAATCCACGCAGACGCAGTAAATGGAATGGCGATGGTCCCAAACGGGACATTCTTTGGTAACCCCTTCGAGCAAATGACCAACTGCCATGCTACCTATGTTCGCACGGAGATGAAACAGGGCAGGCAGTGCAGTGTTCTCAAGCTGAACGGTTCCAATATGATGTCTCCCTCGCAGGGTCTGACTGTGTGGGTGGATAAGGAACGCCTGGTACCTGTCGCGATGCAGTCAGCCGGCGAAGCCGCGCTCAAAACCGTGTGGCGCCATGAGAAAATCGACGGCAAGTACTATCTTCCGGTTGAAATTATCGCTGATATGCAAGCTCCCGAGGGTCCGAATTCCGGTAAGCAGATCAAGGCTACCCTGAAATTCAGTAACTACAGGGTGAACAAAGGCATCAGCGATAAAGTTTTTGAACAGAAGCCCCGAAAGTAAAGGGGGATATGGAGGTAGGGAATTGAGACTACTCTTACGTGCATTTATTATTCTGGCTGCTCTGGCGGTTTCGTGTGCCGTCTGGGCTGAGGGCGTGGTTCCGCCGACTATGGCTCCGACCAAGCCGCTCACAATCAATGAAGCTCTGCAGATCGCGTTTAAGAACAATCCGGATATACGGACCGCGACCGCGCAAGTCAACAGGTCGATTGGCGTCATCGAGGAAGCTCGCGCCAGATTTAATCCGACATTCACCGCTCAAGCGGTGCAATTGTATCAAGGGCCGGTTACAACCATACCCGCTTCGCCGCTCTCCGGAGGAGTGCCGTTAACCATTACCCCTGCCAGTAACACCACTGCGCAGGCCAGCTTCTTTCTTCCCCTGGATATATCCGGCAGGCTCCACTACTCGACCGATATTGCGAAGTATCAGTTCCAGATCAATTATCTGAGCCTTCTCCGGGCTTCGGAGCAGCTGATTTATCAGGTAAAATCGTCTTATTATAATCTGCTTCGCGCCTGCGGCCAGGAGCAGACCGCTCAAGCCGCAGTCGATGTAGCCGCGGCGCAGCTTGCCAATACGCAGGCCAGATTTACTGCGGGTACTGTCCCTAAGTTCGATGTGACTTCCGCGCAGGTAAACCTCGCGAACCTTACTCAGATACTTATCACCGCCGAGAGCCGCGTGAACATCGCGCAGACCGCATTCAATCGGTTGCTCGGTATCGATGTAACGTCACCGACCCAGGTGGCTCCCGTTGATATTCCGATTATAGTCGGTAAGGTCGATATTCCCGCCGCTGAGAATCTTGCGAAGAGCCGCAGGCCCGATATTACGATCGCACAGACCAGCATAGCGCTTCAAAGGAAGAACATCAAACTCCAGCGCACCGGTATTCTGCCTACGCTGGGCGTCACCGGGGCTTATAACTACACCGTGGTAGCTCAGGGGTTCAATAGTTCTAGCACATCCTGGAATACAGCCATCACCTTCAGCGTTCCGATATGGGACGGTGGTGTTACCAAAGCCAGAGTTAACGAAGCGTATGCCGACCTTCAGGCTGCGAACGATGCCTTCGATACTTCAGTATTGACTGTGACACAGGAAACGAGCACCGCGGCGCTTAATCTCGAAGAAGCCGCTCAGCGCACTCAGTCCACTGCTGAAAACGTCACCCTCGCCGAAGAAGCCCTGCGGCTTGCGAATGTCCGTTATGCCGCGGGAATTGCTGTCCTCGTCGAGGTTACCAACGCTCAGTCCCAGTTGACTCAAGCCAGGTTCAATTATGTCCAGGCGCAGTACGATTATGCGATTGCTCTCGCTGATCTGCAGCGGTCGATATCCGCGCAGCCCGAGATTACTCGCCTGCGTCTCATTGATTATATGCCGGTGCTCACGGCTGCAACCGCGCCTGGCAAGGCGCCGATTCCCACCGTGCCGCCTGTACCCGGCATTCCCACTATTCCGGCTTTGCCGACAGTGACCGGAATACCTACACTGCCGACTACACCGGTTTCTCCCGCGCTGCCGGGCCAGCCGACTACACCTACGACCATACCCGGCACGCCCGCCGTTCCGACGACGCCTCAATCCCCGCCGGCGACTGTGGTGCCGGTTTCGCCTGTGAACCCGGTTATTCCTGGTGCGCCTCCGGTTCCTGGAGCGCCTACGCCCACACCGACCGCACCGCCGGTTCCGCCGGGAGCACCGTCGCTGCCGGCTATTCCGCCGCCGCCTGCCGCGCCGATTCCTCCGGGAACGCCGTAGCGGATAGATACAGCTTGATTCCTGATTGGGAGGCTTGATTATATGAGAAAAACTATACTGATAGGCCTGGTATTAGCTGTTGCGCTTGGGGGACTGTTTATGGCGAAGGCGGCGCGTGCCCCCAAGAAACCGCCGCTCAACACACAGCAAATACAGGCACGAGATGGCATTCCCGTAAGGACATCCACGATCACCAATGGTGATATGGAACAGACCGTGGAAGTCACCGGTGATATAGATGCGCTCGATAAAGTCATGCTTTCGGCTAAGATCGCCGGGCGTGTATCGAATGTTTATAAGCGGGAGGGCGAGGGAGTTTCTTTGGGCGAAACTATTATTACGCTCGATCAGCAGGATCTTCTGAGCAACCTCCAGGCCGCGAGAGGTGGGCTCGAAACCGCCATCGCCAGGCTTTCGCAGGCGAAGACGAACTCGACTGTAACGAAGATCCAGACCGATTCCGCCATCGAGCAGGCTCAGGCTCAGCTCAATCAGGCGCAAGCGCACCTGGCAGTAGTAAAGCAGCCGAACCGCTCGCAGGAGCGGCTGGTCGCCGAGAATGCGGTAGCAGAAGCCAAGGCTCGCCTCGATAACGCCGAAGCCGATTATAAACGCAATAAAAGCCTTGTTCAGCAGGGTGCGATTGCGCAGTCATCGTTCGATGTGGTCGATTCGCAGTATCGTGTAGCCAAGACCCAGTATGAATCCGCCGTCCAGCGCCTTTCCCTTGTTAAAGAGGGTGGCCGCTTCGAGGATATTCAGCAGGCTCAGGCTCAAGTGCTTACAGCCAAAGAGGCTCTTCGTTCCGCAAAAGCTAACGCCTCGCAGAACATGCTCCGTAAGGAGGATATAAAGCAGGCTCAGGCTGCGCTGGAGCAGGCGAAAGCCTCCGTGGCGCTCGCCGAGCAGCAGCTTTCCTACAGTTACATCAAATCGCCGATCTCAGGCATGATGTCTTCCAGGCTGACCGAGCCCGGCCAGGTGATCTCCCCCGGCCAGGCTCTCGGCGAGGTTGTCGACCTCGGTTCGATTTTCTTTAAGGGTGATGTGTCTGAAAACAGCATCGCCGATGTTCATAAAGGGCAAAATGTTCGCGTTACCATCGATGCCATTCCCGGGAAGACATTCGCCGGTCATATCGACGAGATATATCCCGCGGGATCGACGACCAGCCGGAACTTTCCCGTGCGCATCGGCATTAATGATACGAGCCATACGATTCGCCCGGGTATGTTCGCCAGAGGGGAAATTATTATCGGCGTTGAGAAGAACATAATGCTCGTGCCTAAGGATGCCGTGGATCAGAGAAAAGGTACTCAGTCGGTGTTCACTGTCGGCCAGGATAAAACGGTCAAGCGGCATATCGTGACTGTAGTTCGCGAGAACCGCGACTACGTGCAGATTCAGACACCGAGCGATCTTAAAGAAGGTGATGTGGTTGTCACCGAAGGCCGCCAGAATTTACAGGATGGCACGAAAATCCAGGTTATCGAAGATAAATAAGCGATTCCTGGCTTACGAATGCTTATCTATGCTCAAGCACTGTCTGCTCTTTATTGACTGGAGCCTGTCGAAAGGCTTGCCTGAGCATCTTGGAGATTAAACTATGTGGCTAACTAACGTATCAATACGGCGGCCGATATTTATTATCATGTTCGTGCTGGCTCTGATCGTGCTGGGTATCCAGTCTCGATCGAGGATGCCGCAGGAATTAGAACCAAAGGTCGATATACCATACGTAACCATCGTCACGACCTACGCCGGCGCCGGACCTAATGAGATAGAGACTCTCGTCAGTGAGCCTATCGAGAAGGCTGTCACATCCGTCGGTAATCTGAAGAACGTCACCTCGACCTCGCAGGATGGTGTTTCCTCGGTTATGATGGAGTTCGAGATGGGGACTGACCTCGAGGCTGCCGCCGCGGATGTAAGAGATAAAGTCTCTGCTATCCGCCAAACGCTGCCTAAGGATGCTGACGAGCCCAAGATCCTGAAGCTCGACATCGCATCTATGCCGGTTATGACAATCGGCCTCGAGGGTCCGCTTACGCCTAAGGAAATGCGTATCCTCGCGGACGATGTCGTCTCCGACCGGCTTGCGAAGGTCGGAGGCGTGGCCGCGGTCAATGTGTCCGGTGGTGATGAGCGCGAGCTCTCCGTCGCTGTCGATAAGAACCGGCTCGATGCTTATGGCATCGGGATCGATAAGGTCGTAACCGCTATCAGAAACGCCGACCTCAACGTCCCCGCCGGTTCTATTAAGGAAGGATCGCGGGACATCTCCATCAGGACTGTCGGCGAGTATAAAAATGCCGACGAGATCGCCAACACCCGGATATATGTCGCCGGAACTGCCGGTAAACCTGCAAGCGTTGTGCGAATCGGCGATATCGCCGAAGTCAAGGACACCGTCGCCGAGCCGGATGTGCTGACGCGCCTGAATGGGCAGCCTGCTGTTGTATTTAATATCCAAAAGCAGTCGGATGCCAACACGGTCGGTGTTGCTGATGGCATAAAAGAAGAACTCGCTGCTCTGCAGCCGCAGCTGCCGACAGGTGTGCACCCCGTAATCGCCATCGACCAGTCCAAGTTCGTCAAGGACGCTCTGCACGATGTTAACAAGAGCCTTATGGAAGGCATCCTGCTCGTCGTTATTATCGTCTTCCTGTTCCTGCATACCGCCAGGGCGACGTTCATCGTTGCTATCGCCATCCCGACCTCGCTTATGGCGACGTTTATCCCCATCAGCGGATTCGGATTTACTCAGAACCAGATGGTGCTACTGGCATTATCGTTAGTTGTAGGTATTCTGGTCGACGACTCGATTGTTGTACTCGAAAACATCGAACGCCACTTGCGAATGCGCGAGCAGCCTGAGGAAGCGGCTCTTAACGGACGGTCCGAAATCGGCCTTGCGGCTATTACGATCACGATGGTGGATATCGTCGTGTTCCTGCCGATCGCGTTTATGGGTGGTATCGTCGGCCAGTTCTTCAGGCAGTTCGGTGTTACGGTCGCAACCGCCACCGCGTTCTCTCTTTTCATGTCATTTACTCTGACTCCGATGCTGGCATCCCGGTGGATGCGCAGCGAGGCGGATAAAGAGCGCAATGAAGAGGAAATGGAGAAGCGTTTGCGAGCGGGAGTCGCCACGCCTAAGGACAGGATCGACCTCGGAGCCGGCTGGCTGTTCGGCATCCTTGAGCGGTTCCTGCGCAGCCTCGATCACAGATACAGAGGCCTGCTTGAGTGGGCGCTCCATAACAGGTTCCTGACGCTGGTTATCGGGTTCGTCTCGCTGCTCGTCGTATTTGCTATGGCTATTCCACTTCCAGCGCCTGGAGCGGGACCCGCGGGTAAGATGATGATACCGAGGATCGCTATTTCACTCATCGCGCTTTTATTAGTTGCAATTGCGATGATGGTCGATAAGAGCAGCAAGAAGGTTGCGCTTGTATTCGGCATAGTTATGGTGATCATCGCGCTTACCATATACCTGCCGTTCGGCTTCGGGTTCTTCCCGCAGGTAGACCAGGGGCAGTTTGGCATCACTATCCGCACCGCGCCGGGAACTTCGCTTGTGCAGACGGACAGAGTCGTAAGGCAGGTTGAAGCGATCCTGAATCAGCTCCCGGAGATGAAACCGGTCACGTATAAGGTTTCGGATGGCTTGTTCAAGAGCCACACCGAGACCCAGAAGGGCTACTACATGAGCCTCGTAGGCCAGGGATCGCAAAGCGTGCTCGGTGGTGGTGACACCGGCCCGCAGTATGCTGTTATCAGCGCGAAGGTTGTCGATAAGAACCTTCGCAAGCGCAGCCTCGATGATATTATCGGGTGGGTTGCATCGCGAACGGCTCACATACCCGGCGCCGAGATGATTAGCGTTTCCGCAACCTCGGGCGGCGGTCCCGGCAGCAACATCCAAAAGGAAGTCCAGGGTCAGAACATGGACGATATCCTCAAGGAAGCTGACCGTGTGGCGGCTGTTATGCGCAAGGCGCCGGGAGCGGTCGATGTGGATATCTCTTATAAACCGAGCAGGCCCGAGCGACGGATCGTGGTGGACAGGCTCAGGGCGGCACAGATCGACATGAGTGTAGCTCAGGTTGCCACCGCCGCCAGGACTGCGATCGATGGCGATGACACGGTGAAGTTCCGTGACAGCGGGACCGAGTATCCCATCCGCGTGCGCTACAAGCAGCTCGAGCGTAACAAGACATCCGATGTCGAAAGTCTGATTATCGGGACAAAGGACGGCGCGCCGATCTACTTGAACGACGTCGCGCAAATCAGCTACGATAATGCTCCCACCAAGATCGACCGCAAGAATCGCCAGAGGGTGATTTATGTCACTGCGAACCTGGCGCAGGGCGCGGAGATGGGTAACGTCAACCAGGCTATAGAGATGGCTTTGAAGAAGTCGCCACTCGTGCCGGGAACCACTGTCGGAACCGGCGGCTCGACCCAGATGATGAACGAGAGCTTCGGCTACATGGGCTCCGCGCTCATGCTGGCTGTATTGCTCGTTTATATGCTGATGGGTGCTCTATTCGAGTCGTTCCTGACGCCGTTCGTTATCATGTTCAGCTTGCCTCAAGCTATGGTCGGAGCGCTCCTCGCGCTGCTGCTTACGGGTAGATCGATGAGTATCGTCGCTATGATCGGTATCATCATGCTTATGGGCTTGGTGACCAAGAACGCGATCCTCCTGGTCGATTATGCCAATACGCTGCGTGAGAGAGGGAGGAACCGCCACGATGCGCTGCTTGAAGCCGGTCCTACCCGACTCAGGCCGATTATGATGACTACTCTCGCGATGATCGGCGGTATGATGCCGACAGCGCTGGCGCTAAGCGAAGGTTCCGAGACCCGCTCACCGATGGCTATTGCAGTTATCGGAGGTCTCGCTCTCTCGACTCTCCTGACGCTGATCGTAATCCCGGTTACCTATACGATCGTGGACGATATCTGGCAGGGAATAATAAGGCGAATCGCCCCAAATTCTCAGAGCCGTTTTACGAAGAGCGAGCTCGAAGAAGAAGCCGAGATAACCGCCGCGTCCACCGGAGTGGAGCGGGAGATATAATTAAGCAAAACGGCGGGGAGCTGAGTGCTCCCCGCCGTTTTTAATCTGTATTCTACGCTTCTATGTAAATAGATCAAATTACTTATGATTACAGCTGCCGATAAAGTGCCGGACGCGGCGCTTTATCTGGCTGACAATCTATAGCCAAACCAACATTACCAGTACAGACCTTCACCCACAACCACTACTCATTACTCCCTAATCATTAAAAATCCCTTTTCGTCCTTCGCTCATTCGCGCTTAAATTTCCTTTCCCTTCATTCATAATTCTCCCCTCCCTTGCCCACCCGCCCCCCATCCTGTATCATGAGATTGTAAGTAAACACTTTCAAGGAGAAAGAAAACATCAAGTTCGATATACTCGCCAAAGACCCCGGCACTCTTGCACGGAGGGGTCGGCTTCATCTTAATTCAGGAACCGTCGAGACGCCTGTCTTTATGCCCGTAGGTACCCAGGGAACCGTGAAAGCCATGAGCCAGGAAGAGCTCAGGGACATGGGCTTTCGAATCATTCTCGGTAACACTTATCACCTATACCTGCGCCCGGGTCACGAACTCATCAAATCGATCGGCGGCTTGCATAAGTTTATCAACTGGGGCGGCAGCATTCTTACCGACAGCGGCGGATTCCAGGTCTTCAGCCTCGAACACATCCGCAAGATCGGCGAAGATGGGGTCGTGTTTCGCTCCTACGTCGACGGCTCCTATCACGAGTTCACTCCAGAGCGCGTGATGGAGATCCAGGCTGCGCTCGGTTCGGATATCGTGATGGCTTTCGATGAGTGCGCGCCGTATCCGTGCGAAAAAGAATATGCTGTTCAAGCGATGAACCGCACGCACGAGTGGGCGAAGCGCTCCCAGGAGAGCGCCGACCCTGACCAGGCATTCTTCGGGATCGTGCAGGGCAGCACTTACGAGGATCTCCGCTACCAGAGCGCGCAGGTCATCAGCTCACTCGATACCGATGGGATCGCAATCGGAGGGGTATCGGTCGGTGAGGGCAAGGAGCTGATGATGAACGCTGTCGACTGGTCCGTTCCGCATCTGCCCGATCACAAGCCCCGTTACCTGATGGGGGTGGGGACTCCGGAGGATATAATCGACGCCGTAATCCGTGGGATCGATATGTTCGACTGCGTCCTCCCGACCCGCCTCGGTCGCAACGGCTCGCTCTACACCACCTATGGCCGCATCAATATTAAGAACAACAAATACATCGACGATTTCTTGCCTGTCGACCCTGAGTGCGGATGCTGGGCCTGCCGGAACTACTCCGCCGCATATCTGCGTCATCTATACAAATGCGATGAAATCCTTGCCGCTCGCCTCGCTACTTATCATAATCTTTACTTCTACCATTCTCTTATGGAAAATATACGACAGGCGATAGAGCAGGAGCGGCTGACCGAATACCGAAAAGAGTTTCTGGCGAAATACCGCAAGCACGCCGCATCCGTCCACGACGAGCTCACCCGCATGGAGAATAACAATGG
>Ga0078972_1003525_pt1 | contig 46513 bp, 77 predicted proteins | sample YelNatPaOPGAMG01_FD_67568 | JGI IMG/M metagenome (GOLD analysis project Ga0078972, IMG submission 67568) | Hot spring thermophilic microbial communities from Obsidian Pool, Yellowstone National Park, USA - OP-RAMG-01 (SPADES assembly) (version 2) | ecosystem: Environmental > Aquatic > Thermal... | reverse complement strand
AATGCCAAGCCTCCGGCAGACCTCCTTAGGCCTCAGCAACCTCTCCGAAGGCCCTGAAATAGCTGACACCAGCAATAATAAACAAAATCGAAGCTTATAAATCTAACTCACAGCCATCAACTACACCACCCCCCACAGCCTGCCCAGCCAGGAATATAGTTCCGAGAGCCTCCTCCTGCCTAGGGCCTCGCCGAGCACGGCCGCCAACGCCCTGAACGCCACCACCAGCTCCTCCCTAGCCATCAGAAGAGAAGAAGCCACCCCGTTCCTCTTGACGTACCCCCTAGGAGGTCTCCACTCCACCTTCACCGCCCCCGGATCCTGAGACCTGTTAGTGTATATCACCACATGGCCATCAACAACCAAACCACCGACAAACCTAGCGACCTCGAAGTAGCTCACCCTATCAGCCGAAGCCAAGCACCCGACACCCCAGCCCCTGCCCCTGCAGAACAACCCCCCGACATAGTACCTGACATTATCCAGAAACACGCCGGAAACACCGCCCGAACCCGAAGACAGCGGCACCCTGGTACCATCGGCCTGTCTACCACCTGCCTTCCTTGCGTTCCTGCCCTTGGATATGGCCCTCACCGGGGGCAACCTGCTGATCAGGTGCTCGACCTTCTCCTTCGCCACCCTGTAGACGCCTCTGGCTACCCTGACAACGAAGCCCTTCCTGGCCAGCCTCTGGACGTAGTTGTAGGCTACCTTCCTGTTCGAGCAGAACTGGGGCATGAGATCCTTGGGGCTGAACCTGTCGAATGCCGACAGGTACGCCAGTATCTCGACCTCCCTGTCCCCGAACCACCTGGAGCTGTCTACCACCTGCTCCTTGGCAAAGCTTATATAGCCCCCAGAACCATTCCTCCTTGGAGTGAACGAGCTGGTGATCGGTGGGTAGGAGGGCGACCCGGTGAGCATATCCTGCCACCCCGGACTTCTATAGTTCTACTGTTGCTGGGGTTATAACTTTTTCGGGCACATCTGTATATGGGTGTACACAGTGCTGACCGAGAAAGTCGCCGAGTGGCTGTCTGAGGTTGCCGAAAGGACGCCCAAGAACGCCCTGGCTGTTGGCACATTTGTGTACACGGCATTCTACCTGCTATCGCTCGCCCACGTGGTGGACTGTACTGTAGGTTTCGCTAGGAAGGTTCTTCGAAAGCTATATTAACCCTAGATGTTGCCCTTAATGTTGGAGCAGATATGAGCTACCGCACACGCTACATGAAGGAGCACTACGTGAAGAGGAACATAAGGAGGGACATCTACGAGGAGTTCATCAAGTGGTGCGGGGAGCCAAGCATAAACAGGTGCCTAGAGAAGGTGCTGAGCATGGTCAGGGTTGGGGAGGTGGGAGGATGATAACCGTGTGCCCCAACTGCGGCGGCAGGGTCAAGGTGGAGGAGGTCGAGGAGGAGGCGGAGGGAGGCCACAGAGTCACCGTATACAAGGGCAGGTGCGAGAAGTGCGGGGCTAGGCTCGTAAGGAAGGTCAAGACACGCCCCAAGTCCGACTACCTGCTAGGCTACTCTAGGGCCGAGGTCACGACCTCGTGGGCTGGGGCTGACCTAGGCTTCGTGAAAGCGACGCCCACATATGCTGGCGGGTAGTAGGCGTGGGTCAGTCCGCAAGACCAAACCCTTTTTAACTCCGCAAGTTTATAAGCCCCTCACCCACCCAACTAGTGGGTTGGGTATGAGGACTGACGGCGTGGTTTCATCCCCTAGTTTACCTGAGGAGGATGTTAGGGGTCTATTTGAGCTTCAGTGTCACCTGGTTCCCGGACAGCTCCGCTATCCCTAGGTTCAGCATCACGTCTATGATCTCGTTAGGCGGGAGCGTGGTCAGGGACTCGATGAGCTTCCTGAGCTCCTTCAGGGTCAGGACTGTCCTGTCCCCAACACGCTCCTTGATTAGGGGGAGCAGGACGTTGCTGACGTAGTCCTCGACGGACTCCCCAGCGCCTACCTCAGCATCCTCAGGCTTAGGTTCGGGCTCGGTTGCAACGGTCTCAGGTCTGGGGGTCGCTTCCTCTGCCTCCTCAGCTCTCCGCTCAGGCTCAGACCTAGCAGCCGCTGCGGTAGCTCCCTGCTTGAGGCACTTCTCCCTGTCCACCACGTAGATGCCGGGCTCTTTAGGGTCGGGAGTCAGGTACTCTAATGCTACAGCAATATCGTCCGCCTCCTCAAGCTTCTTAGCGAGCAACCTCGCCCAGACCGCCAGAGCACCCCGAACCTCCAGCATGTCGTTGCAGACCGCCTGCCTAACCCTCTCCCCAGCCATCACCCTGCCGCACTCCTCCAGAACACCCAGCAGCTTCCTGAAGAGCTCGTCGTACGACCTCGCACCGAGCCTAGCCCTCAACCCATCCAAAGCCTTCTTAGTCTCAACAGACACGGTCACCGTAGTCCTGCCCGAAGACCTAGGGCTTGAACCCACCTACGCCCACCACATGTAATTCAGATAACTGAGTTAATATACTGAATTAACTGAATAGCAAGTCCATCAGCTCCCGAATTAACTGAATTCAGCTAATTCAGTTAATAGACTTAATAACGGCCTGCGAACCCAGATGCAGACAGCGACCGCCTCCCTAACGCCTTACTCTATATTAAAATAATTCTATAAATAGATTTCCTACATAGAGATTCCTACATAGAGAAATCTTATACAAACCACAGAAAAACAGACAGCACTAGACCCGCCACTATCATAATTCAATTAATTAACTGAATTAGTTGAATTCACGTGATGCTTTCCTCTCTGGTGGAAAAGTTTAAATTTCCTCCCGCTTTTTGGTGGTGGGGTGAGGGTGTTTAATGTATGGTAGCACAGCCCAGTACGCAACGATAATGTATCAGGACTCGACATCGGCCGGGTACCCGAACCACATAGACTACGCAAAGATGTACTTCGTACCGTTTCTCAGTAGATGGTGGTTCATAGCTATTCATCTTCATCGATTCCAGCTCCCCACCATCTACCTCTCAACGGTCTCCCCGGGCCCCCTCACCGCAGTAGCTCAGACCCCGTCACCGGGGCTTCAAAGCCCTGCGGGTCTCGGAAACCCGGGGTCACCAATAGATTTATAAGCCTCTGAAGCTTATAATTTTTTCACAGCATCAGCATACCTAATAACCCTAAGAGGTCTTAAACATCAATGAATATGAATGCTGTAAATGATTATAAAAACTGAAACAGCCCCACTTCCCAGATTCGAGGAGATACTCGATCTTTTAGAGGATTGAAAAACATTCGCCACAGCCGGCACCAAACAGAAGGAAATCCAAGGAAGGACTGAACCAATTTTACTTCTCCTTAGCATGCTATTCATTTCGCCTTAGAATGAGCTGAAGGGAAGTGCTGAATTATATTCTGCTGTGCTCGGGTCTAACGGAAAACTGTTCGTTATGATTTGAATGTTTTTCGGAAAAGCTTATTAACCCCGTTAGCGTAACTAATTACGGATATTCGGTAGATTGGGGATGAGCCCCTTCGGGGGCGACCCATATGACTTACTTTCTAGCCTTCCTCTCGTTTATGTAGTCCCTCACGCCTAGGGCTATGCTCACAACTATTATTGCTACCGAAGCGTAGATGACCGCGTAGGCTATCTTGGTTGAGAGCTCGGTCAGATCCGTACCGACCCCTAGTGATGCTCTGCTGGCAAGCTAAAAAGCTATACTATCAGGGCAAGCACGACGACCTCCACCACAGCGGCAACGACCACGGCTAGGACTGCTTTGAGGGCCCTGCGGGCCAAGCTGGTCGTCCCTACAACTTCCCGTTGCAAAGTTAATAAGTTCTTAGGCACATATCTTCTGGGGGTGTGTATGGAGGCGAGGGACTTAGTCGCACTCGTGCTGGTGGCGGGTTGCCTCCTGCTCGTGGCGGTCGGGAGGGCTTCGTGGGATCAGGTGCTGTACGTGCTCATGCTGGTGGTGGGCTACTACTTCGGCTTCAAGGAGGGCTACGCACGCGGGGTGAGGGCGGGTGCCTGAGGGCGACAGGAAAGACAACGATAGGCTACTAAATAAGGACGACCCGATAGTCATCGACCTAGTCCAGAGGGTGTCAAGGCTGGAGGAAAGGGTCTCAGGCGTTGAGAGGGAGATCAACTGGCTTAAGGAGAGCGTCAGGGAGATAAAGTCTAGGATAGAGTCGGTCGACTCCAAAACGTGGGCAATACTGGCCTCAGTGATACTTACGATACTGGTTCAGATCCTGCTCAAGGTGGTGGCTAAATGAGAACCAAGGAGCTCTTCGAGGAAATAAGGAAGAAGGCGAACGTCGTAGGATACTCACTAAAGCCCCAACCTAGGATAAGGTCGGGCAAGACCCTCCCGGAGCTGTGCTTCAGGGTCTACGTGAGCAGGAAGCTGCCGGAGAGGGAGCTGAGAGCCACGGACGTGATACCCAGAGAGATAGACGGAGTCCCCGTAGACGTGGTTGAGGTTGGGGAGATCAGGGCCCTGGGCTACACCATAAAGGAGGGGAAGCCGGAGAAGACGAAGAGGTTCCGACCAGTAATTTTTGGAGTCAGCATCGGACATATACAGATAACGGCGGGGACTAACGGATTCCTCTTCACAGACAAGAAGGGAAACCAGTACTTCGGCTCTAATGCCCACGTTTTCTGCTATTCAGAGGATACGGAAGTCCTCACAAAGGATGGGTGGAAGAGCTTCAAGGAGCTAAGCTACAACGACGAGGTTGCCACTCTTAATGAAAAAACCGGCGAGCTTGAGTATCAAAAACCAACGAGGATTATAAGTTTCTATTATAAGGGGGATATGATCCATTACAAAGAAAGATACGTCGACTTGCTGGTCACACCTGAGCACCACTTCTTTTTGTTGAAGGGCAGAAGAAAAGAACCGGTACATACTAGTGGTGAGGATTTAGTCAAAAAGTTGGGCAGAACACCTAATCCTAGACTGTACTTTAAGAAGGACTTTAAATGGAATGGTAGTGAACTGAAGTCGGTTGTCATCCCACCTGCTAAGGTATCGGTAAAGAACCAATACGGGTTCTGTGGTGAGCGGGATTACGCAAAAAACGTTGCGGAGTTCCCGGCAGAGCCGTTCCTAAGGCTTCTTGGCTGGTACTTAACTGAGGGAAGTATAAGTAGGGTTGGGCCTGGCAAAAGTGAGTACATGATATCGATTAGAAACACCGATCCCGAGAACCTTAAAGAGATAGTCGAAACGGTGAAAGCACTTGGTCTAAAGCCATACGTAGATGAAGGTTCTGTGAGGTTTTACTCAAAACAACTCTTCGAGTACTTTAGGCAGTTCGGATACGACCATGAGAGGTTTATCCCAACAGAGTTTAAGAACCTCAAGAGAGAGCAATTAGAGATATTGTTCGAATCCTTAATTAAAGGGGACGGGCATAAGTATAGGAATAGGAATGGTTACGTTTTTGTCTCAAGCTCTAAAAGACTGGCGGAGGATGTAGCAGAGATAGCCATGAAGCTTGGTTGGGCGGTTAAGTTTAGCATTAAGAAGGGCTCGGGATTCAATCCATCAGGAACCTACTACTTTGTACATATTCATAAACCTAGGCTACATCGAGTTCTGAAAAGCAACCTGTCCATCGTGCACTATGAGGGATTCGTCTATGATGTTACCGTTCCCAACCACATAATCATGGTTAGGCGTAATGGCATTCCAGTTTGGTGCGGGAACTGTCCAGACCCTTCGAAGGAGCCTGACAAAATCCTAGTTAAGGACATAGTACAGCCCGGCCCGTACGACGGGGGGACGCTGGCAGATAAGGTCGCTGAGTACGTCTGGCACAGGAGGATAGTGCCGGTGGGAGGTGGGAGCGGCTGTCCGGTCGCTAGGGTGTGGGCAGGGATCTACAACTCCCTAGCCAAGGCGTTCGGAGCCAGAACTAGGTTGAAACCTGTGATTGAGGAACCAAATCACATAGACTTCGCAGTAGCTAGCCCAACTGCCGAATATTTAATTAAGTTCCCCGACTTCGAGCTAGCCGACCACAGATTCGTGGGGCTCGGGTTCGCTGGCAGTGACGTGACTAGCCTGGTCTGCAAGGCGAGGTACATAGCAGACGAGGGGTACTACCCGGACGGAGTGGACACGGTCGAGGTGAGGGAGGGGGACGTGGTGATGAAGACGGGGAGAACCTCCTGCTTCACCAAAGCTAAAGTAATTGACACATCAGCCGCCATAGAAGTCGGGTACGGGAGCTTCACAGCTTGGTTCGAGGACGTGATATTAACCGAGAAGTTGCTGGAGCCGGGCGATTCCGGATCAAGCGTGTGGGTAGAGCAAAAAGGTTAGTTGGTTTTTTTAGCTTTCCTCCACCCGAACATCAGGGCTAGGGCTAGGAAGACCACGAAGAGTTTTTCATGTGTTAACGCCGGGTTGATCAGGTCGTTCGGGTCGAAGCCGTAGCCCTCCTTAATGATCTCGTCAATTAAAACGAAGGCGGAGAACAGAGCGAAAAAGGCGCTTAGCCTGAGCCTCCAGCTCACCATGGGGCCGGCGTCGCCTTCCCGTACTGTTGCTCTAGGACGTGCCTCCACTTGAGGACGAAGGGCTCGAAGACCTCGACGTTAAGGTCTTTGATCAGGCAGAGCGTCCTAGGAACCACGTGCGTGTCCCCGAAGAGGTCGTAGTTCATTGCTAGGCAACCACCTGTACACGCCCACCTGTACCTACAGCTCAGGCAGAGCTCCGGGTCTTGGGAGTAGGGACGCATCTTCCACCACCTCTCGTTGAAGTGAAGCCTCTCGGGGTTGAAGCCCTTCCTGACGTCGCCCACCCTGACCTCCCCACTACTTACGAATCGGTGGCACGGATACAGAGCTCCGTCGGGAGCTATTGCGAAGTCTCCCTGAGCCAGCCCGCACCTGAACATCCAGTTAGCCCTGACCCCCGCCTCCCGATTTCTGACGGCCTCCCACGCGTCCCTGACGAACATGGAGAACGGCCTAACCCCGGCCGCGTAGTAGGCGTCGAGTATCGCAATATACCTCTCGAAGAACTTCCTGATGTGTTTTAGCAAGTCCTCGTCTACCCTGACCTCATAGACGAAGTCCATGGCCACGCTCGTCAGCCCCTGGTCGAGGAACCACCTGAAGACCTCCGGAACCCTCTCCAATACCTCGGGGTCTGGGAAGACCGTCCACCTTATCTGCGGATTTGGGTTCACGTACCTCCTGACGTGCTTTATTGACTGCCAGACGTACCTCCAGGATCCCCTGCCGTCCGGGAACTTCCTGTACCTGTCGTGGAGGGCCTCGTCACCGTCCAAGGATATGTTCAGCCCGAAGCCCATCCTCCCCATCCACCTAGCCCTCTCCTCGGTTATAACGGTGGCGTTGGTTGTGGCGCCGACCGTCCACCCGTAGCCCCTAGCCCTGACGGTCTCAGCCACGTACTTGACCACGTCCCACGCCAGCAGGGGCTCGCCCCCGAAGAACCAGACCAGCCCCCTGTCCGGCGGGAAAGTCCTCTCTATGAACGATATCGCCTCGTCGGCCCTGTCCCTGTCCATGACGTCGTGCTTGACCTTGTAAAGCTTGTACACGAAGCAGTAGGAGCAGTTCAGGTTACATGCCGATGTGGGCCACAAGGTACACGACGTGGGGAGGGGGAGCCTAGGCAACCCTCTTACCCTCCTGCCTCTTGGGCATAAGCCCCAGCTCCGTCAGGACGTCCACCACTATTTCCCTGACCATCCTCTCCAGCTCCTCCCGGCTAAGAGGGGCTGGGGGAGGGATCGGCTGGGGAGGCGGCTGGGGAGGCTGGAGGTTCAGAGGTCTCCTCAGCCTAGGCCCGTAGATCTCGCACTCCACGCAAACCTGGCAAGAGTAACAGACGTTGCAGGGTTCGGACGTTTTTATCACCTCAAATGTTAAACGTTAAAAACCTTAATAAGTTTAGGTGTACGCTTCGACGCACACCTGGCAGGTGGTTGCGCACACCTGGCACGAGGCGCACGACCCCTGGCAAAGATAGCAGGACTGGCAAGAATAGCACGAATAGCATGAGGTATTGCACTGCTGGCATGAGACGCATGATTGGCAGGTCTGGCAACTCCCGTAGCACGAAACACATGATTGGCAGGAATAGCATGAGTAACATGAGACGTTGCAGACCTGGCAGGAAACACACGAGTAGCAGGAGTAGCACGATCCGTAGCAAGAGTAGCAGGACTCGCAGGAGGCACATTCGGTGTCCCTCAAATCGGGGGTTCCCACCGTAGTCCTCCTAACGCTCATCCCGCCTCACCCGGGGAAGTACCTCTGGCACGTGTAGCACATCTGGCAGGAATAGCACGAGTAGCAGGAGACGTTGCAGGTCTGGCACGTGTAGCAGTAGTAGCAGGAGTAGCAGGAGCCCTGGCATGAGACACATGATTGGCAGGAGTAGCAAGAGTAACATGAGGTATTACACACTTGGCAACTAGCGCAGGACTGGCAGGACTGGCAGGATCCGTAGCACGAGACGCATGTCTGGCATGAGTAGCATGAATAGCAGGAAGTGTAGCATGACTGGCAGGAAACACAGACCTGGCACTCCTTACATATCCTGATGCTCACGCGTACATCCCCCAGATCTCCACCGTCCTGAAGTACCCCGTGCCACCGCTGACCTTGAACCTCAGCCCGACCTGCGTGGTGGTCGTGGAGGATGTGGGGGCGGTGACGTCCACGTACTTCACTGTGTAGCTGGTCTCCGTCCAGCTTAGCTCGGCTGCCTGGGAGCCCGCCACGTAGACCCCTGCGTAGGCGGTGTAGCCGGAAGCGCTTATCTTCCCCTCGACAACAACCCTGAGCTTGTTCCACCCGAACACGTTGGCGAAGAGGAAGTACTTCTGGTCGGACGTGGGGTACGAGGTAGCCGTGGTCGTGGTCTCCTTCTCGTCGTAGGCGTACAGAGCCACCTTAGCCAGGGTCGGGAGCCTGGCCAAAGCTATTGTGCCGCTGGTTATCAGCGACGCGTCTATCGAGACGTTCTTCAAGTTCCTCAGAGAGTCAATCACCTCGGTGCCGCCTATCTGGAGGGAGCCGATGTTGGCGTAGCCCGCCAGCAGGAGGTTCCTCCATCTGTAACTACTACTGCCCAAGTCGTACGTGTTGTCGGCTACCGGCAGGACGCTCGTGTTCACCGCGTTCAGGAACGACGGGTCGAGCACCAATCTCGGGCTCCTAGCCCAGCACGGCTAGGAGTTTCCCGTCGGACGTCGTCTTCAACAGCCTCAGGTACGTGCCGTCGAAGCCCAGTATCGGGATGGCTTTGGATGGCGGTGAAGACCCTGCCGAGCCCGTAAAGCTCGACAGTGCGGTATCCATGTTCTTTACATAGCTTGAGAGCTCATTTCCCGCACTGTCGTACAGCGTGAACGGGCTCCTCGGCAGGGAGTCTACCACCGACACCCTAAGCTTGTCGGTGGCTCTAGAGGCCAACGCACCAGCTATGGCGGATAATGTTGACTCAGACGCCCTGCTCGACAACGCCGCGTCAAGGTTCTGAAGCTTGGCGAAGTCCTGGCTCCAGTCCCTGCCGGTCAGCGACGTACCACCTATCTGCGTTAGGTTGAAGGGCGACAGCGGGAGGGCGTCGACCACAGTAGCCCTAAGCTTGTCTGTTCCCACACTAGCCAAGGCGTTTTTGAGTAGATCCAAGTTTCTACCTACTTCGCCTACACTATAGAACGTCCATGAGAGCTCCCTTAATATCTCGACTAGGTTTATGTCTAAAGCTGATGTCGTGTCTATCCTAACTCTTATCCATCCGTCGTCAACTCTAGTCACAAGCCTGGATAAGTCGTCAAAATAAAGCCACCTCAGTTGCGATGTTAGCAGGCTGAACATGTTCTGGTAGTTTTCGAGGAGTTGCCTTGTGTGTTCAGGCAAGAGTGCTTCTAGCACCGCATCACCTCAGAAGTATATCGGTATCCGCCATATTGCGTACGGAGCATACTCGTAGCCCCTGAACACGTATAGCCACTTATAGTTACCGTACCTAACAATCGCTAACCTCCTAGCCTCTCTGCCATAGGTCAGCGGGAGCCTAGCGAAGGGCTCCAAAACACCTGCTGATAAGTTTAGTCTGTAGATGTACCTGTAGCCATCCCCTATGCTCATATAGACGTAGTTGGTGTCAGGGTCGTAAACGGCGTGAGTGCCAGTCGAGAAGCTGAAGGCGGCTGGCGTGTAGCTGAACGTAGACCAAGAGTTTCCGGATATGCTGTATAGGTATATTGTCGTCGTGCCCCCACCCCTAATCACCAATATCTTGTCTGGGTCATAATTGTATATCCAGACCCCTATGCTCCCAGCCCCTAGTGTGCCTGGTGCCGACGCTAGTGCCGTGAATGAGTTCCCAGATATTGAGTAATAGTAGAAGGATGTCGAACCGTTGGCGGGTGCGTAATATATCCTGTCGTCGTTGGCGGACGAGACGATTGAGGAGCATGTGTGGGCAATCCAAGAGCCGTAGTTGGACGACACAGGCAGGGATGCCACGCTAGTCCACGAATGAGTTGAGAGGTCGTAGTATGCGAAGCCAGAGCTGGCGTTTCCAGGAATGGCCCACAGCCTGTTCCTCGATGGGTCTAGCTCCAGCATCGCACCGTATTGGGCGTTCCACGGAGCACCTGTAAGGTACTGATGTGAGTCGCTCAGGACGTCGTACCTCCTGAAATAGTTTGAGTTGTATCCCCTGAGCCAGTATATGTACCTGCTACCGTCGTATATCACAGCAGTCCCGTGATACTGGGAGTCCGGCGTCGGCTCCATCCACTGGACGACGGGTATGTCTATGTACGACCTCAGAGCCATACCTCAATAACCTCTCCGCACCTAGGGCAGACAACTCTAACCGCTCTAGGAGGTTTTGTCTCTTCCTGATACATCTCAACACTGCACTTGAGGCAAATGTACTTGACGTCCTCGGGCTTGACGTCTTTACCCTTCGACTTAGCCCTCTCAACCACCTTAGGTAGCTTGACGGGGTCTCTGAACTCCACGAACTCGGCTCTGTTGCTCGACCTATACCCACAGATCGCACACTCGTAAATTACGCTCACTTCTCAGCCCCTACCCACTTCCTGTAGAAGTCCATGACGGTCTCGACCAGCTTCTTCCTCTCCCTCTCGCTCAGCTCCCTATCGAAGTACACCCTAACCCTGGCGTTTGCGTTGTCTACAACCACAGCCCTCGGGCTTAGACCGGCTTTCTCTATGTGCCTGTGTAGCTCAGTGGCGTTCAGTATGGGCTTCTTCTGTAGCTCGTCAGGCATCGGGAAGGGTATCTCGTAGCTCATTCAACCACCTCAGTTGTAGTATTCTATATCTATAGTACCAGTCCCACTGCTTACCTTGTAGTTGACCTGTGTGATGCCCTTGTGCGGTATTATCTTTATAGTTCTCGCTCTGACCACCAGCGGATTGGTCGTGGGAACGGTGCCGTTTATCCCTATCAGGACGTCTGTGTCTCCCTTGTTCTTTATCACCAGTATCTTAGCCCCGGGAGAGGATATCGAGGTAGTCGCCTCAGTGGTGGAGACGCTTATTCCCTGGATCGTGTAGGGCTGTCTCGACGGGGTCAGCATGTCCACCACCGCCAGCGCGTTGGTTGAGGTTCCCGCCACGTCCAAGCCGGTCAAGACGCCGAGCGGGTTCGGGATCTTGCTGTCCTTCAGCAGACCGACCGAGTCCTCCAGAATGGCTATCTTGAAGTTGCCGCCGGTCGTCAAGCTCGCCGGGAGCCTACTCAGGATGTTGTTCAAGTCCGTGTCCAAGTCAGTCAAGGTCTTGTTGCCCGTGCCCCTCAACGCGTCCCTCAAGGAGCTTAAGCTTATGTCCAAGTTGCTCGGGTTAGGTATTGAGTCAAGAGCCACCTTAAGCTTACCTGAAGTGTCGGTTGCCAACCTCCGCCAGTTCGTCCCGTCAAAGCCTAGGTTGGCGGCGCCAATTATTGTCGTGGTGGGGTTGCTTAAGTTGTCTGCTAGAGCCACAGCGGACGGGAACTTGTTGCTTAGGGCTGTGAGGGTGCTCTCTGATGCTCTGGTGCTTAAGTTCACGTCTAGGGCAGGTGGGTTCACAAGTGCCTTAACGTTCACTTGTAAGTAGTTGTTGGAGTCGAACGACAGCTTGTCGGTCTGAGTCTTGATCCCGCTTAGAGTGGTCTCCGACGCCCTAGTGCTTAAAGCCACGTCGAGCTTGCTCAACATGCTGTTGCTAACATTGTATAGGTCGGTTAAGGTTCTGTTGTCTGCACCTCTAAGCGCGTCCCTAAGGGAGCTGAGGCTCATGTCCAAGTTGTCGAGCCTCAGCTTGATGTAGGCCGGGTCAAGGACTTCGAGAACCACCGCCTATCACCCCTTCTCCTCCTTCTTAGTTTGCTCCGGCTGGACGGGAGGGACAGCCGCAAGCCTCCTAGCCAAGTAGTCGGCGATAGCCTTCTTGATCAGCCCGTCCAGAGGCATCCCGTCCTGCCTCGACAGGGCCAGTAGGACAGCCAAGTCAGAGGCGTCCACGTCTATACAGACCTCTATTCTCATCCCTTCAACACCTCGATGGAGACCTTGGTCTTAAAGCCCTGAGGTGCCTTGAGGTACAGAGTCTTGCCGACCCTCGGGATCAGGTAGTAGCTCCCCGGGAACACCACCTTATATTCATTGCCCACCGGCCTGTCTATGTTGAGGTATACCGGGTAGTCCCCAGTCACCTTGACCTTGTAGAGCAATCCATCAGCGGGCAGGCTGACCCCTGCGTCGTCCACCACAAGCTCCGGCACGAAGCTGTGGTCAGGGAACGACGGCAGTGACAGAACTCCACTCTCTTCCAGTCTCTTGATTACAATACCTAAACTCTTCTTTAGGAAGTTCAACACCTCTACCTCACTCACACCCACACACCTCAATTATAGATTTCAGTTAGGCGTCTTTTAAATCTTTTCTATCTTTGCCACTACCTCGCTAAGCTTGAGACCCTTAGGTGCCGATGCCGTCGGTCTGAAGTACACGCTGATCCCAGTCGAAAACGAGACGTCGGATATCCTGAGCACGAACGTCCCGTCGTCCTCGAACGCATCTATCCAGTCGCTGTACTGGCTTATTGACTGGTACCAAGTGAATAGCCCGGACGATGCGATCCTGCCGTCAACTATGACCGTCAGCTCGTAGCTGCTTGTGTTGCTTACTGCCACCAGCTCAACGAGCCTCCCGGGCCCCGCCTCAGATATGATTGTGCCGGGCTCGACATCGGTGAGCCTAATGATTTTGGTCTCCCTTGGCTTCTGCGACTCGACTGAGACCTCTACCTTAACGCCCCTAGCAACCTCCCTCGCAAGCTCCTCTGCCGCTACTATCGACATCGCCATTGAGAGCAACTGCTCAGCCGACACGACCGGCACCAAGCACGTAGTGTATCGCAGTTATCCTGCCCTGCTCATCCCTGTCGAACACGACCGACGCCGGGGCCTGAGGTTGTTGCAACTTGGTTACTGCCTGGGCTATCAGCCAGCCCACAGGAACCCCCACCAGCAGACCGATCAGCAACCCCACGACCAGCCAGTCCTGATCCTCCATAGCCTAATTACCCCCAACCTTCATGATGTCGGACGGGATTTCAGGTAGTGCGCCAACTGTTGCTGTCCTTAGCTTATCGATGTCTGCAGACGCTGAGGCGTTCTTAATCGCAGATGGTGCTGCCTCACTAGCTCTACTGCCCAATAGGAAGCCCGGGTTCATCACTTCAGCTTGAGGGCACCCGCATCTGCAACTCATTCTAACACCTCGTCCTCCTCGCCTGTAGAACTAGGCAACTTCTTTATTAAGTTAATCCATACGTTAATATCTTCAGTATCAGGGTACACGTTCTCATAGCTCAGCAGGTAATCAACTATTAGTTGTATTAAGTCGTCATCACTCACATCCTTCCTAACCATTAGCTCGTGATGCACTTTAGTGTCTAACGTCACTACGTCGTAGTCAGCCAGAGCTGGGTGGGGTTTACGTACGTAGCTCATTACCTCACCACCTGCAGAGTTCTTAATGGAGCTAATAAACGTGAGCTGGTATTAACAAGCCCAGCTAATACCAAGCCTTCTCAAAAATTAGATGAGCGATCGGACATCACGCCATCGCCTGCCCTGTGACCGTGAACGTGAATCTCGGGTTTGTTCCCGACACAACCCACCTAATCCTCACGTACCTGAACGCCAGCTGGGTTATCGTGAACCACCATATCCCCGTAGTCGTTATGTTCTCCTTATAGACCAGCGGCTTGTAGTCCGACGTGTACTCGAACTTGCCCTCAATGTAGACGCTTAGGGATGGGTTGGTGCCGGACACAGACGTTACCTGGAGCTCTATCTCCAACGCTGAAACGTCTGATAGGTCGATGTCATAGCTACTACTGCTGAACGTGGCCCCACAGGTGTACGACATTATGGTCGTCTTGAACCTAGATTTTACCATTGCGTTGATTAACGCAAAGGTACCACTGTCCTGAGTAACTATAGTGGTTTCTATTGGGTAGGTTCTCCCGGTTAGGGGGTCGACCGCGTAGAGGATAGCTTTTCTAGGTGGTGCTAATGTCAATGCACCCCACCACCGCCACCATATACTCTATACACGAGTATCGTATATTTGTACGTGTCGTACTTAATCTCTTCAATGTGCGTTCCTGACAGCTGGAAGCTTTTATCTAAGATTAGTTTGTAATTTTGTTCGATTATATCACTAAATACGTTGAGCCTTACCTCAAAGGGGGTTTGGGTGTCCAAGATTATCTTAACCTTTGGCATATGCATCACCCGATCTTATATATCGAACCAGAGTATTTTAACGTCACATACCTGAAGTCCGAAGTTCCGTACTCGGTCTTGACTACAAGTACCAGCTTCTCGAACCGCAACTCCCCGAACACCTCGTCAATATCAAACTCAACCTCGAAGCCACCGGGAAGACTTAACAACCTACTCTCAACATTACCCGAGACAACGTATACCTCGGCCTGCACCTCCGGGTCTGTCGTTAGGGTCAATAGCTTCAGCTCCATTAATCCATCGTCAGGAGCGATCTCCACCCTAACGGACGTACCCCACGGTACGCCGGCGTCTAAGCCCACCACCAGCCCGCCAGGCTCCATTGGCTCCCTCACAATCTCTGCTGATACCTCCTTCATGGCCTCTTTCAGGATCTTCTTCGGAGTCACCCCACCAACAGAGGACATGTCACGATCACCCTGATGGCATTCCCCCTTACTCGACGATCTGCATGTACATCATGTACACGGTCGCGGTTCCACTAACAGATCTCACATACAGTTTATTTAGCTCGGCAGGTCTATATACTGTTAGGTAGTTCCCAGCCACCAGCAGGAAGTCCTGCACGTCCCTCCTCTCCCCAATGTACACGTCAGAGTCAGTACCCATTATGAAGGCGTCTCCCCACAACGCCAACTCCGTCGCGTTCCCATCGGTGACGGTGTATTTGGCGGTGCCGATCGGTTTAGCCCTGAAGGGGAGTGCTATGACTTTGCCGGGGACTGGTACCGGTGTGGGTGCTGGGGCTGGTGTGGGTGTTACCACTACAGGTACCTTAGCCACCGCACTAAGCAAATAGACGACCTTCTCCAGTTGCTTGTTGGTGTAGTCGAGTTGCTTAATCATTACTTCGAGCTGATCATCAATCCTAGTGATGTAGTCGATTATGTGGTACCACGCACGCTCGGGTATCTGGACGTAACCGTCTACCTTTACCTTGGACATGCGTCAATCCTCCTAATCCTCGTCCGTGAGCTCTACCTCCACCACGGCGTATATCGTCCCAGCATCGGTCGTGTTGGCGTAAGATAGCTTGATACCCTCCTTGCCAGTCCTAGCCTGAACCACTATTGGTCTCCTCTTCTCGAGCTCCAGACTGCCCGCACCACTCAAGTGCTCCGAGTCAACGGCGTACCACGTAGGTGCTGATGCTGTCACGTCGTCTGATACCTGGATCTGCAACGTGAATCCTACAGTCCCAGCCAGCCTCTTGGCCCACACCTTAGCCTTCAGACCCTTGGGCACCCTGATGTGCGTGAAGTTGCCGTACACGTCCGGGCTGGTTAGTGTTAAGTCGCCTGATTGCCCGCTACCTGTCGGGGAAGCCGTCCCATATACGGTTATGAGCCACTTCATGCTACCACCCCTACACCTTTAGCTGGCTGAGTATTTCTGCGTACTCACTGAGAGCCCTGTCCCTCTCGTCGTACCTGTAGATCCTGAACAGCTGAGGTATGTTGGCCCTTATCGGGAACCCGTACACCCTCCTGAACGTCTCCATAATCAGCGGGTCTATGTAGCTGATCGGCATAGTCAGCCAGTAGCTCGGCACCCTGCGTGACAGTATCTCGAATATCAGTTCCGGGCTCTTGGGCACCTCGATGATGTACTCGCCGTACACGAACCTTACGAACGTCTTCAGGTCGAGGTTGGTGTCGTTGCCGAACCTGTAGCCGTACTGGATGTACGGCATGTGAACCATCTCTATGAATCCCCTGCCGAACCCGAACTCGGAGTCCACGCCGGTTATCACCCTGCCCTTCTGGAACCTGCCCTGGGTCACCCCGCTCGGTACCTGCACGTCCACCCTTACGACCGCCGGGTACACGTACAGCTTCACGTGGTACAACCTGTCCCCCTCGTCCTCCGGCGTGTGCCACATGTCAGTGTTGCTGTACGTGCCTGACACTATCGGCGGGAACTGGATGCCGTCCCTCATGTAGGCCCTAGCCGGCAACACCCCGTCAGCCGGTACCGCCGTCGAGGTGCCATCGTACGTCGGCAACGACGTGCGTGCGCTGATCGGCAGAGGGCCGTAGTTCAGAACCTCGTACCCCTTATTTACCCTGCTCTTGACCCTGAACACCACGGCACCAGTGGCTGCAGGTATGTATATGGTTAGATACCCTCCCTCAGGTACCAACCCGAACTCATCCGACTGATACGACATGGCACTCCCTCCGATACTAAGTGGTGTGGAAGTTTATAAATAAAATCTGGGCAGAAGCAAAAAATGTGCTAGGCTTAGACCCCGATTACCACTACCGTCACGGTTACCGTGTAGGTTGCTTGCGAAGTCCCGGGGTTGTACAGCGTCACGGTCACGGATGTCTCGGTCGCTGTGAAGCCGACTATGTAGGCCGTTCCTCCGGACACCGATATCCCTGTGACTCCGTACACGCCCAATATCTTGCTCAGCGGGCCCAGAGGCAGGGTTATTGTTGCGTTGCCGGTAGCACCGGCATTTATGGTCACACTACCGCTGGCAGTTACGGCAACTACCTTCTTGCCTTCAATGGTTATCGCCAGTAAGCTCATTCAGTCACCCCGGTTACGATACCCACTTGGGTGCCCTAGCGAAGTCGTGCTCGTAGAACACCATGCCCAGCATCTTGATGGTCGCTGTGCCAGTCCTAGTAGGCATGAATCCCCACATCAGCCCTCTGTTGAAGTCCACCCACGTGGCACCTAGGGTTGAGTACTGGTATAGTGCCATGCCGTTCTCAAGCGGTAGCTCGATCAGCGGGTCTACCGTGTATATACCGTAGTCTGTCTTGGCCTCGCTGATTATCCTGAACTGCTGGGCACTCGGTGTGGTGCCGTACTCGACCAGCCCGTTGTGGAACACCAGTATGAACGTCCTAGCGTCTGACGCCGAGCTGGTTCTGTAGTAGTTGGTTCCGTCACCTAGCAACCACGCGGTCGTGCCGGCGGTTATGCTGATGTCCCATGAGTTGGTGTTGTAGCTCGTGTAGCACGGGGATGTCGCACTCGGAGTCGCCGCGTACTTTATTGCCTGCGGGAACAGCCAAGCCGCACCCAGCGAGCCGGGCACGCTCGGGAAAGCGTAGTTCTTCCTTATTGGGAACGTTGCCTTAGCCACCGCGGCGAACTCGATGACCAGCCTCTCCTGCCTAGCGATGTCCATGGCGAGCTTTGGAGATACCTTCCTAAGCCTATCCAACCCTATGTAGAACGCCATTCGTATGGCTTCTATCTCTGCACCGTCTAGCGGGGCGTACGGCAACTGATCCCTGCCCAGCCCGATTATGTCTACTCCGGTTGTTCCCGATATCTCCTGTACTGTCTTTAGGACTCTTACGGCAGCCATACGTACACCTCATGTTGTTGCCTGTATACATGTTTTTAAATCTTCCGGTATCTTAGATATACTTAGGTGCCAGTATGGTGAAGAACGTTACCGTGACCAAAAAGCTGTTCCTAGACTGGGCCAGGTCTAGGTACGGGACTAACGTCAGGTTCGTTAGGAAGGGTGTTGTGGACTTTGTGTTGCCCGACGGAACTAGGGTCATAGTTAAGAGACCCATAAGGGGCTTCATATACTTCACTGAGAGGCAGTGGGGCGGTCTCAGTGATGGTGACATGGTCGCGGTGGTTGATGAGACTAGGGGTGTTATTGGGATGATCCCGTTCTCGAAGCTCAGGGACGGCGAGCCTGTCGACGTCGGAAACTACAGGTTCACGGTGATCGTTGAGAAGCCGGCGTATGCCACCCTCAGAATAAGGTGCTCGAGGGAAATATATGAAAAATTTGGAAAAATAGCTGTTGAGATCGGAGGCTACGAGAATGCTCTACGCTACCTGCTCGACCTGTACGAGCTCTACGGTCGCAAGCCTAGCCCTAGGGTGTTTTAGTAGACCTTACCGCCTGTAACCGGTGTGGGTGCTGGAGCTGGTGCCGCAGGCGTTACGGTCACAGCGACAGCCTTGCCGACAGCCTGGGTAGCTGGTGCTGGAGCAGTTACCAGCCCTATTTTTGTTAGAGCCTCTTCAGGCGTGGCAAATATGGACATTATGGCACCGGCCAGCCCCCCTGTCTTCAGCGAGTTCGTGAAGCTCTCAATTGATGCCTTGGTCTCGGGCATCTTAATTATCTCCAATATCCTCATTAGCAGGTGGGTGCCTATTGTGAACAGCTCCCTTCTCAGCCTCTCAGGAACGTTCTTACCGTACGCGGCGTACCCCGTCGCTATGACGCCGGCAGTCGTGTCAACCAATATCTTGCCTATGCCCTTGGTGAACACCTCGGATATCTGCTCGAGTAGTGTGGCCTCCAACTCCCCGCCTATCTGCACGGCTAGGTGCTCCCTAGGTATACCTGTCTTCCTAGCCAATCCATCCATCAGGTCGTCTGCCCAGGACGTGAGGCGTACCATGTCTACTACACCATATCTATAGTGTGTAACGGGCTTTTTAAATGCTGTGTCAGACAATCGGTTTAAAGCTACGAATAGAAAATAGTTCCGGTGGGTGCATGTCTTACGAGAGCAACTGCGTCAACACATCGGCTAGGGTGCACTCGGGCTGGGTGTGGACGTTTCCTCCAGCGTTCGCTTTCGAGTTGCATGTAGCCTCGCTGGGCCCGTACAGAAGCGTGCTCGAACTGAAAAAAGCCGGCAAGCCGTATAGGGAGACCAGGTTCAGGATATACGGCGAGGTTCAGGCCAGCACGACAGCACACCACCTGTCAGGTTTGACGGTGACGTACCTAGGAAGGAGCGGGAGCGAGATCAAGATAGCCGACTGGAGGCCCGGCGTGTTCGAGTACCCAACCCAGACTAGAATACCGATAAACACATACCTAGATGTCGACACCCAGTGGAGGGGGTTGGGTATACAGGTAATCAAGATTAGTGGCAGCACCGGCTGGGAGACTGACGTCGATATAACCGCCAACATATGCTACGAGCTAACGTGGGTGGGATGATGCCGCTCGTCGAGGTAGGGGTCAGGCACGAAACCAAGAGACCGGTATGCGACGCCAGCGGGACTCAGGAGGACATACAGTCGAAGTGCAACCAGACGATGCTCCCCGGCTACGTATATGAGATACAGATGTACGTTGATCCGCCGATAAAGAGGGAGGACGCTGTCAAGCTGTTCGACCTAGTCAAGATGCTTGAGAGCAAGATGCCTAAAATAGGCATAAACTACATGTCCATATCCGACGACGGCAAGGTGATAACGTTCCAGGTGTTCGACCCAGAACCGTCTGAGCACGGGTTGCTCGGGGTTCCAGCAATAGTCGTGGCGATAATAGTGATAGCCGCCTTGCTAGCTGTGGTGTCGGTGTTCCAGTACCTGACAGTTAACAGGGTCGTGACATCAATGGAGGAGTACGTACCGCCAGAAGAGGTCAAAAAACAAGCCAAGTACTTGCTCCCGATAGCCGTCGGCAGCCTATCCATAGCACTAGCTGGTGTCGGCGTGTACCTGATATCAACAAGCATAAAGAGATAGTGCTACAGGTTTCTTTCTGATTTGCTCTTCTCTTTTTTGAGTCCCTGCGTTGTCTTGATATCCTCGATTATCTTATGCAATAACTGTAGTAATTTGTATATGTTCTCGAATATCTCCATGTACTCTCGTTCGACCTCCCTATACCTAGCGGTCGCCCACTCGGCCACTTGATATCTTATGTCATCCATGAACTGCTCACGCGGTTCCTGCCTCCTCTCAAGTATCCTCTCAACCTCCTCCTCAGGTATCAGGTGATAACCGCTTTCAGACCTGACAGCCCTGATCTTTCCCTCCTTAATCCACTTGTGTAGGGTTCCGTAGCTTATCCCAAGCCTCTGGCACGCCTCTTTAGGTCTGAGCAACCTGCCCGACATCATATCACCGCAACTACAAATCACAACAAAGCTTATAAAGCTTTGTTATAAAATCCTATTTAGGTTTTAATAAAAAGTATAGTGCCACCCCCAACATTATGATTCCTGCTATGGCGAGTATTACCCCCCACAGCCAGTGGTGAGGTCTGTCCAGCTTGCCGAAGTCCTTTATGTCGTCGACAACCATGGCGACCCCGGAGGTTAGCATGTCTATCGCATTGTATATTGCGTCCTCCGCACTCCTGATCGACGACTCCACCACCCTCTTGATCTCCCTCATGAACGATATCGTGTCGCCCCTAGCCAGCGAGTCGATGACGTCAGATATCATCTCCTATCCTCAAGCAACATGCTTCTGAGCCATTCGACCAGCTTCCTGCATAGGTTCGGGTATTTGACCATGTACTCCTCCACATCCTTAAGGTTCCTCTTCCTAGCCTGAGCCAGCACGTTGTCGTACGTCAGCTTCTCGAGCAGATCCCTAGATGCGAACCTTTTTGCTAGCCCCAGCACGGTCGACAGCATCGCTGCCACGGGCTTGGCTACTGGGTCGTCCTTGCTCATGAACACCGCGTTGAAGTCCACCTTATCGTGCATCTCCTCCAGCACTGACAGCACGTTCTCGGTCGTGGGTTGCTGACCCCTCTCAGCAAGCCTCCTGAGAACCTCGTCCCACCTGAGGGCCACCGTCAGTGCCGCCGAGTCCAGCATGTCCTTCAGGAACATCTGAACCGTGTCCACGGCAACGTCCTCGAGCATCTTCTTAGTTGAGCTGGCGACCCTACTGGCCGCTTCCCTGATTCCCACCCTGCTCACCCGACTGCTGGCCCTGAGCCACGCTGCTGGTGCTCTGCTGTGCCTGCACGCCCACCTCCGCCTGTTGTTGCTGAGCCTGCTGTATCTGGCTATACAGCGACTGCATCCTCCTTATAACCGACTCCCTAAGTGCTTCCCTCTGAGCGGCTATTATCTCCCTTATTATTGGCCCCAGAACCTCCCTTATGGCGTCCCTTATCAGATCCGTAGCGTACTGCATCCTAGCCTTGTCCATCTCGAACTCCCTAGCGAGCTCAGCCCTCAGCCTCTCCCTCTCCTCCTCCAACTGCCTTCTGAGATCTTCAGCCGTCACCTTCCTCACCTCGTACCCGTACTTCTTCAGCTCCTCAGCCAGCTTGTCCGGGCTGACCTGAACTGCCTGTTGCCCCTGAGTTGCTACCTGTTCGGGAGCCTCCTTTATCAGCCCGTACTTCTTTGCCAGATCTATGGTGTCCTCCAGCTCCTTGAACACCTGGGTAGCCAGCGACTTCAGTTGTTGCGGCTGATGCTGCATCTGGTTCATCCTCTCCTCTATGGACTTGAACCTGTCCTCGATCTTCTTCACAAGCTCCTCAATAGGCGATGCCTGCTGAACCTGCTGCGGCTTGGACATCCTCTCCTGCAACTCGTCGAACCTCTTCTTCATCTCCTCAAGCTCCTTCCTGAGCTCCTCGAACGCAGACCTCTTTGACTGCTCCTCCTTAAGCTCCATTATGTCCTTCCTCAGCTCGTTTATAACCGCCTCGAACCTCTTGGAGTCCGTGTCGTCCCTGAGGGACTTCAGTATCTCCTTGATTATTGCCGCCTTGGTCAAACTGTCTTCATCGCTTCCCTTGCTGGAACCGACAAGCTCCCTGATGAGCAACAGCGACGCCGGGGTCTTGGCCTCCTCCGGCAGGCCGGTTATAACCGGCTTTATGCTGTCCACCCTCCTTAAGAACTCCTCAAGCTCCTTCAGCCTGTCCTGCTTGGACAGCAACGGCTGCAACAGTTGCCTAGCCTGTTCGGGCGGTATGTTGTACTTCTTGGAGTACGCCATTATCAGGGCTTCCATCAACGACTCGTCGCCGCTCACTGCTCACCACCCCCCTCAGGAACTTCCTGAGCCTCCTCTCTCATCAGCCCGAACACCTTGAACATCCTTATCAGCTTGTCCAGCTGCCTGTCGTCCATTATCGTCATCGACATCTCGAGCATCTTCCTGTACCTGTCGGCCGAGTCCATCAGGTACCACAGCTTCCCGCTCAGCTCCTCAAGCTTCTGCTCGAGAACCGCTATCTTCAAGTCCCTCATGTTTACCTCCTCCTTCAGTTGCTCTAGCTGGGACATCATCTTCGAGCTGTCCTTGCCAGCTATCAGCAGGTTGTAGAACTTCTCCATAACGAACGACTTGAACCTCTCCACATCCCTAGCACCCTCTATCACGGTCTGTATCTTCTCAGGGCTCTCGCCCGACGCCATCAGAACGGCTATCATCGCCTCAGTGCCTATGTCCTGTATTGCACTCTGCAACCACGACAGCTTCTCCATCAGGTTCTCTACTATGGGCTTCCTCCCCCTAACGGTCGTGGCGAACAGGGCTATGTCAGATACCCCCTTGACCTCGGTCTTCTCGCCAGACCTGATCTTGTCCCTCACCTCGGATGCTATGGTCTGCAACCTGTTCAGAAGCTCTTCGTCGTACGGCATTGTGTACGACTTCCCGTCAACGTCTATCCTTATCTTGTCCCCCATCTTCCTAACGTATACCTTCTGTTTAGCTTCCCTAACAAGACGCTCCGCATCCTCGGGAGATACGGACACATACTACACCGAGTTGTAGTTGTGTTCGGGCTTAAAAAGCTTGACAACCTCCTTGACAACCTTATTTAGGTACTTGACAACCCCCTTGTCAATACCTTGACAACCTCATGTACCAGCCATTGTATAGCACTAAGCTTGACACATAAATTATACCACGCATAACGACCAGCTGTACACATCTGTAGCAAAACTTACACAATAGTACAACACTAAATGACGTTATAAATGATGGTGTTGGTTGCCTTGATGGCTCATGGTTGGCGGTTTGACCCAAAATAAACCGGTGGAGCCCCATTCCGTTCAAATCCATGATGATGCTGTGTAGGTCGTGTCTTCGCCCAATGATCTAAGTTCGGTTCATTTGGGGGGTCAGTGGCACAAAGTAGTACTGGTCTCAACCGCTTCACTTGGCTGTCTTAAGCTCCTTGAAGAACGACCTGGCCACCCTCGTCGCTAGAACCTTGGCTACAACTGCCCTAGCCTCTGGCGTGGTGGCCATCCTGCTGGCTAGGGTCGTCGCCCACTCCGATGACGCTATGGCGTCGACCAGCTTCTTCAGCTCCTCGTCCTCTTCCTCAGGGTCTGCGTTGATTTTGTTCAGAGCCACGACCACGGCTACGAACGCTAACGGTGATAACGCCAGTGCGTACGTTGCGTACCTGGCCAGCACCAGCACACACCAAATTGAGATGCTTTGCAACAATATAAACCCTCTGATTCCTAGTTCAGTATGGTGGGTTGATGTGTCAGAGGAAAGGGATGAGTGCCCTGAGATATCCGCCAAGGCGACCGGTCTGGCCATAAGGGAGTACCTGCTCGCTAAGGGCTCCGGATCTCCGTACGACTTCTACAAGTGCTTCAGGAGGATCAAGCCAAGCACCAGCTACAAGAACATAGCGTACTACTTCTACCTGCTACACAAGGCTGGTCTGATAGAGAGGGTCGGAACAGAGCCGTCATCGAAGGGAGGCATAGACAAGAGCCTGTACAGGGCGGTTGAGAGCAGGCTGGCTGATGAGGGATGGTTGCACCCTCAGGAGATATTCTACCCTGAGACAAGGCTCGGTAAGAGGAGGTACAGGAAGGCGAAGCTGCTTTGAGCATCGACTGGATGTGCGAGGAGGCCAAGAACTTCTACGACTACCTGGTGCTCAGGGGCAGGTCTCAGGACACCGCCTACCAGAACGCCAGGCACGTGCATCACTTCCTCAAGTGGCTGGGCAAGCCGGCATCTGATGCGACCAAGGATGACGTCATGAGCTACATAAGGCACCTCAGGGACGAAAAGAAGTTCGCCGAGTCCACCATAAGGAACGTGTGCTACGCACTGTCCACCTTCTTCACGTACCTGGGCAACAGGGATCTGGCCAACTGGGTTCCCAGACCCGTGCCAAAGCCCGGCGAGGTCGAGTGGCTGCCCGAGGAAACTGTGATGAGGGTCGTCGGCAGAGACCCAGTCCTCAGGGTGGCGTACGAGCTGGCGCTCAGGGTTTCAGAGCTACTGTTGCTCAGGAGGGACGAGTACAACCCGGAGACCGGGGTCATAGCGGTGTACAGGCTCAAGCACAAGGGCAAGCCGAACAGGTACATCCTCCAGCTATCAGACGAGACTAGGGAGTTGCTAAACGAGTACATAGAGATCAACCCGTGTCCAGACGGCAGGATATTCTGCATGTCTAGGAAGGCCATACAGCTGAGGTTCAAGAAGGCGCTCGCCAGGGCAGGTATAGACCCTGACAGGTACACCTTCCACGCACTAAGGCATTCGAGATGCACTAACATAGTCATAAACCAGCTAAAGAAGAAGGGCACGGCAGACCTGATAGTGCTGTCCAAGTTCATGGGGCATCTGAGCCCGAACACGACCATGATGTACGTTCACATAGCCACTAAGGCCTTGGGCATGGAGGTGCCCATAAAGCTGTGAGGAACGTTCTGAGAACCAAAAAACGTGTTCGGGTTTATATGCGGACAGGACAGCTAAGCCCGCTGTTACACCCTCTTGCTGAACGCCAGCTTGAACTTGGTAGACCATCTCTTCTGTGTGAACGCGTTCTCAACTCCGGCCTCGTAGTCAGCTTTCTTAGCAGTCGCCTTGCCCTGGAAGTCCTTCCAGTTGCTCGCAGGTAGCGAAGCCTTTATCTCAGCCTCTGACACACCCAGTAGTGCAGCCAGCGACTTGGCGTAGTTGTCGAACGCTTCTGGTGAGGATACCCGCGTTGACCACACGCCGCTCGAAGCCTTAGCGTTCTTGTGCCAGACTGGCTCCGCATCCTCTATCCTACTGTACCTGGGTCTTCCCCTGGGCATGCTGTGCTCCCGTCTATTATTGTAGCTGTATGACGTATATATTTGCCTCGCACCTAATTTTCTGTTGGTGTGTATGACAGTGGTGAGGAGCAGGAGGAACTTAGATTACTCGCAGACCAGGATACCGCAGTACGAGCTCGACTTCAGGCTGTCCACCAGGCTTGGCGAGTTCGAGATGGCCATGCTGGAAGGCCTTAAGGCTTTCTGGAAATGCAACACCTCAGAAGCGATAAGGAGATGCATAGTCTACACCTTCAGCAAGATGGTTGCCGGCGTCGAGAAGTTCGACGAGGAATCCATAGAGAACGCACTGCAACTGGCACTCGAAATCTACTCCAAGATAAAGCAGAACGACCAGAAAACTGCAGCGACCAGTAACAGAAGACATCTGAGCTAACCGAACGCAATCTAATTCTATAAAACAGAAATCCGAAATCACATACTAAAAACTGCGTTGCTTTGTTTCCTGATTCGTTTGAATCAGGCTTGGAACAAAGTATTACTTTGTTTTTTTACTTATACTTTTTTAAAAACGCGTAGTTGTAAACCAAAAAGCTTAAATACCCTAATGCTAGGATGAAAATCGGAAAAACATGAAGATTGAAGAGAGTTGGAGAATTGAGGTACTGACCGCGATAGAAGAATTTGAGATGCTTAGAGAGCTAAATAGCTCTTTGGATAGAGAATACATCTTCTGCCGTGAGAATCCGGTGAGACGTTATTTGCTTTCTCACTATTCTTCAGAAGACTTAAAGTCTCTCTTTGAGACCTACCATTCATATATTGAGAAATACATTTTCTTGCTTGCCAATATCGTGGTAGAGAGCTGTAGAGCTCTTGGTTTATACCGAAAGCCGATAAGCTTATCCTTGCTGAAAATTCTCATTGAAAAGAGCATTGTTGTTGTTCAAATAGAGAAAAGGAATAGACGCGGGCCGAAAAAGAGAAAGCTCGCTAATTCTCTTTATTGAGAATTCCCCGCAGACCCGCGGGGGTAGAGGCCCCCGCGGGGCGGGGGCCCGCACGCCGGCGGGGGGCGTGCGGGCGGAGACCCCGGGAAGACCCCGGGAGGGGATGAGCCCGGGGCATGACCCCGCGACCGGGGGCGGGCGGTAGCCCGCGGGGATGACCACCCCGCGAGCGAGGGGTGGCGGGCGGAGAGAAAACTAGCGTGGTGAGGATCTCCGGGCCAGGGCGGCGACCGATGACCCGCCCCCGAGGACTGGCCCGCCGATGAAGAGCGGGGAGAGGCTGCCCCACCTCTACCCGTGCAAGTCTCTTAGAGACTTGCACGGGGGGAGCCGTCCCTAAGGCCCGGGAGATCCGACAGCATCACGAGGATGACCCCATCCACCTTCACTACCGCGGAGCGATCCGCGGTAGGCGGGGTGGAGCGGGGGACTCTGTGGGGGTTGGAGCGAGGTAGTGGGCGTTCGCCCGATGACCCCTCCCTCCCCGGGAGGGTAGCCCGGCCTTGCCCCAGGGCCGGGAGGGGTTCAGGGCCGGCCCCTAGGGCCGAACGGGGAGGCATGATCCGCGGGAGCCACACCCCGGAGGCCCCGCGGTGATAGCCCCCCGGTGGTGGCCCAGGATGTTGATGACCCGGGTGTAACCCCGGCGAAACTGCTTGGGCGGGGTAGCCACCACTACCGATGAGCTCTGGCCCCCACTAACCGGGGTTTCTACCGGGGTAAACCATGAAAATTGAATTAGGGAAAAGGTATGCAGTCTGGATGCCAACAGAAAGACATCTAATAATATATGCAACAATGACTAAGAGGGCTGTAATAGATCTTAGAGAACTTAAAGTAACCAAGAACACAGGGGTACCGGAGAGGACTTTGGTTAAAGTCCTAAAGGCATTAAGCGATGAGAATACTAGCCTAATCAAATGGATGAAACCCGTAGCCAAGTAACCCCACCTAAACCCCAACACCTTTTTAGCTCTTTCCCCAACCGGGGTACATATGAAAGTGGTAATGTACTTTAGACAGGATGAGGAAACAATACCGAGGAGAATTGAAATTGAGATGAGAAGAAACCTCGTGATAAGGTTACCGGCGAGCTACTATAACATTGTGAGGAAAACGATACACAACCCTATCACCAACCTTGAAATCCCGCTGAGGCTTTCCCCCGTGGTAAAGGTGTACAAGCATAGATCCTTCTAACACCTTTTTAGCTCTCTCCCAACCGGGGTAGGCCATGTCCCAAGTTAGTCGGATTAGTATCAGAGTGTATAACTACCCATTCATAGATACCTATTACCACTACTATGATGAGGTCAAAACACAACATCCCTGGTATTTTGAGCCGAGGATATTCAAGAGCAGAGCGATATTGCCGAAAGAAGTGTTAGAAAAAATAAACAAATATGTAGAGAGGAAGCTGGCTGAGGAGCTTTCCGAGACATATATAAATGTTTCTCTAACATTCACAACCAAAGTAAACAACTTCATAGAATTGACCGAGATCCTAAAACTTCTAAACATGTTAGTCAAACTCATAACCAATCCAGTAACAGACCCAGAAATTGTAGCGAAGTTTGTAAAACCCAGCAATGGAGTGTATAGAGAATCTCACATAACGATACCGATAACTGCTGAAGAGTTCAAACAACTATTTGAGGAAATGATGAGGTATGATGTTGAATTGAACAGCGAGACAGCTAAGCTATTTGGCAAGGAATTTGCGGAGAGCGTTAGAAAACACAACAAAGAAGTTAGATCCAAGAAGTCCGAAAAATAATATTTTTTATCCCCCGGGGTTAAGCATGGAGAATAAGGCAGAAGCGGAACTAAGACTACTAACCTGTGATTGCAAGAGTTGTAAGTTGTTGTGCTGGCTACCTAAGAATGCCTACTGCCCCTACTACCATTGCGTCTCAGACGATCCGCACTAACCTTAAAACCTAAGCATACTCTCTCTTTATTTTTCGGGGTAACCCATGGCTGATTGGTTTGAAAGGTTGTTTAAGTGTTTCATTGAATTCAGAGATTGCCATAACTGGAGATGCAACTATCCTGAACACAAAGGCGAACATTATCAGGATGAAACAATAGCAATTTACAAGGAACACCCGATATCACTTTGGAAACTTCACGGTCATGAAATAGCTGAGTTGCACAGACCTGCCTATGGAGTTGCATATATGCTTATGCTTAGAGATGCCGGGTATCCGACAATAACAACGATATCCAGGTTGAACGGTATCCTCAACTATCTAAAGAAGTTGGGCATCGCACACAATATCGAATTCCGGCTGAAGTTTAACAGAGATGGTCATGTGTTCTACCCTATGCACACATATGTTGTTGTTGACGGCAGGAAGTTCAGGACTGACAAGTTAGAAATGATAGTGGATTTCAGCGAAAGGAAGGTTGTAGGGATATATGTTGATGAAGGTAAGGAAGTAATATATGTCACTGAAAACAGGAGCCTAGAAAAAATCAGGAGAGCTTACAGACTGCTAGAACCCTTAATCATGGAAATTGAGAAAAACATAGATGGTCTGTACAGCAGATACCGCAGCAATGCAGCCTCCAAATACGGCGACAGACTGAGGGAAATCGCCAAGAAGTATGGAGGTGCCGTGGATGCTATTGTCGCGGACAACTACACCATGCTCGGAGTATATGCCAGAAGAATCTCGGAAGCGTGGAAGCTTCTCGACTTCGTGAAGGAGCTCAGGGATCTGCTGAGCCAGATAAAATACGAGCAGACATACGCGGAGCTAGCAGAATAGCGCAACACACATTTTCTTTTCGGGGTTCTATATGGAACCCGGGGTGTCTGATGGGACAATACTTCGTAATAGCCAACCTAGACAAGAGAGAAACGTTCGCAGGTCGTGGTTGGAAGCTGTGGGAGATATGTGCAAACAATAACATCAGAGTCTTGGGGTATTTATTGGCCACCAACAGCTGGGACGGCACCAACATCGCTAGGGTCTTCATGAACAAGCAACAACTGGACAGCATCATAAAGAGCATAAAGGACTTTCTGGGAGACGACTACGAATACGATATTGTCACATCCGGGTATAGGGATGGCGAGCCTTACGGCTACGTGGTGCCGAGATTGAAATACTTCGGCAGGTGGTGCGGAGACAGGATAGCACTTATCGGCGACTACGCCGACGACGGAATCGCGACGAACGCACGAGGTCTGCCGACATACGACGAAGTGGTCGAAGAGTTCACCGACATAACCGAAGGGGTATATGCCGAGTTCAACTGGTTCATCCAGTACCCGACCATAATGGTCTCAGACCCAGTAGAGAACAAGTTGCGAGAGGAGCTCGAAAAAATCATCGACGAGCTTTCGAAGAAGTCAAAGAAGAAAGCCGAAGCATATAGAGTAAAGGCAAAGGAAATAAGCATCATGGAATTAGACGCGTGGAATTACTACTGGAACACGATGGACTACCTAGACAAAAAGCTGACGGAACTCAAAACCAAGAAAAAGGAGCTCCTTAGGGATCTCATAAAGACAGCCAAAGAGGAGCTGGTCAAGCTCGACCTAGGCGTAGCCCACTAAACCTTTTCCTTTTCCGGGGTATCCGCATGAGCTCCCCCGTCTCAGAAGGATCGAAAATAAGGATATCAGTAACCAAAATCCCATTGATTGATAGGATATTGTTGCTAGGAGCACCCGGAATAGGGAAGACGGAAATAATAAAACAAAAATCCATGGAGGAGGCTAGGAGGCTCGGTAAGGTTTTCGCAGACCTCAGGGAGGTTAGCGAGGAGACCATAAGCGACATCCTCAACCACCCCGAGAAGTACTACATCTACCTGAGGATCGTGGCACCCCACATATTCCCGGAAGACCTAGGAATACCCAAGATGATAAACCACTCGTCGAACAAAGACTACGTGGAGTACGTACCGCCGAAGGCACTAAAGATTCTGTCGTTGCCGGAAATACATGGAACGTTATTCATAGACGAGATCACCAACGTACAGAGGGATGACCAGATAAGCATGTACTACTCCTTGATATTGGAGAAGGAGGCAGGATTCCAGCTAAAGCTTAGCAGAAACGTCAAGATAGTGCTGGCTGGCAACACACCGGAGTGGTCTACCATCGTTAGAGAACTACCGGCACCACTAATAAACAGGATGAAGATATTCGAGGTTCTGCCCCCCACCGTGGACGAATGGCTGGACTACATGATGAGGACATATAACGACGATTGGGAGAAGTCATGCGGTCTGTACCTGAAGATGTTCCCGACGGAACTGCTGATGCCTCCTAAGCAGGCGTTCGAAGCGTTCCCGACACCGAGGTCGTGGACTCTGACATGCAGAGACATCTACGAGCTCAAGAAGGCAGGGGCCGACGAGGAAACGATGGAGGCCGTCGCGGTGGGTGGATTGGGCCAGGAGGTGGGCCTGAAGTTCTCGAGGATATTCAAGATAAACATAGACCTCGCCGCAGTTCTGAAGGAAATCGCCGACAAACCGGAAGTATTCGACGACCTAGAGCTGGACGCTAAGATAATAGTGCTGTCAAGCGTTGCCAGTCAGACGGTCGAGGGCGTGAACAGGCTGAGGAGGTTCTTCGAGCACCTGCTGGCGAATCACAGGGAGTTGCTGACCGTGGTGATAATGTTAATGAACAAGGACGTGAAGAAGAGGATGCTGTCCCACGACTGGTTCAAGAACTTGATAGAGAAGCTGGCTAAAGACATATCAAGATTTACGTGATCTCCTCCCATATTTTTCGGGGTATCACATGGGTCTAAACCCAAGCAATATAGAAAGAATAAGGCAGGACGTGCAGGACGCAATAGCGTTAGTGATGACGAAGAACCCCTTCCTAGGGCTTCTGCTGAAGAAGACGTGGATATACGTGGAGGACTGCGACGGCACAGCGTACACAGATGGCCTGAAGATAGTATTGTGCTATGACTGGTTCACGAGGATCGGTAGAGACCGACAATGGGGGCCAGGGCCGAGGAGCCAGGTCTTCGTGTTGCTGCATGAACTGATGCACATAGTGCTGAAGCACTCGATCAGGCAGAAGGACTATATCGAGAGATACAGGAAGTTCATACCGCCGATACTAATGAACGTCGTGGCCGACGCCAAAGTAAATCAGTACGTCCTCGAGCTACCTATGTTCAAGCTCGAACTGATCAACGAGATTAAGCCAATAACCCCGGAGTGGGTCGAGGAGAAGCTAGGAATCCAGAGAGTTAAGGAGAAGAGCCTCGAGGAGATACTGGACGAGCTCGCTAGGGAGTTCGAGATACAGGTATCAGGAGACGCAGAGGTTGAAAACCCACCAATATCGCCGGAAGGCCCAGTAGTGATCGTTAAGCCGAAGAAACCGCCGAATGATGGCCAGAACCAGAAGGGACGGAACATCCAGTTGCCAACACCAATAGACGACACATTTGGTAGCAAGGGTGAAAAAGAAGGCAAAGAGGAAAAGAAAGGAAGCAAGAGAGCTGCGGTAAACGAGGGGGACGAGAAGGATAGGGAGGCTGAGGGCAAAGGTCAGAACGAAGTGGAGAAGAGGTGGAGCGAGAAAATATCGGAGACACTAATATCCGCAAAGATGGCTGGACTCCTGCCGGCCGGATGGGAGAGGCTTGTCAACGAACTGCTGAAGCCGGAGATCAACTGGAGGAGGCTGTTGCTAACGACATTAACGAAGGGGATGGGCACCAAGGTCAAGAGGACTTGGTCTAGACCGTCGAGGAAGTTCCCATTCGCATATCCCGGCAAGGAGACATTGAAAATGAACAGGGTTCTAGTGCTGGTAGACACCAGCGGAAGCATTGGGGAGAAAGAGCTTAAGAGATTTGTCAGCGAGGTCTACGGAATCCTTAGAGAGAATGCCGAGGTCATTGTGATTCCTTGGGATGCGACAGCCTATGAGCCGATCGTGCTGAAATCGCAGAGGGACATAGATAAGCTCAAGGCAGGGCTGAAAGGCGGTGGAGGGACATGCATTCTGCCGGCACTCCGGCTAGTAGACGAGAAGTTCGGCAACGCCGACATGGTGGTGATCTTCAGCGATTGGGAGATAAGCGACATAGACAGCAACGATGTCCAGAGACTGCTGAAGAAGTACTCGAACAGAATACTGGCGTTCACGACGTACGGGCAACCGCCAGAACACCTGAGGAGCTTCAAGGTACGCATAGAGTAATTCACTTTTTCGGGGTATGTCGTGTGGTACACCATAGCAGTCTTAACCTACCCTAGAAGGTCGCTAGGCAGCAAGCTGACTTTCATAAAGACCGCCAAGAAGATGAACCGCATACCTGCATGGACTTACGCCCTGCTGAGACCCCACAAGACCTACGAGATCGTGCCAGCGAGCAACTTCATACCTAGGCTCAAGAATGAGACCAAGACATTTCTGAGGACATACCAGCACGTTTGGCTGAACGAAGGCGAGTTCAGGAGGGTCATCGAGAAGGCCCTAAACATCAACTACAAGGATCCGGCGAAGGTCGGGTACGCTCTAGCGAGGCTCAACGAATGGATGGACAGACCCATAATACAACGAAAGAAACCAGTCAGAAGCCATCCCTACGTAATAAGGAAGATACCGTACTTCATAAAGGATCGTGCTAGGGGTAGGATATACATCGCATTCGGCATCGCCATCTACATCTTCTCGGAGACGTTCCATGTGTGCAACGAGCACAGATGTGTCGTGTTCTCCCAGCACGAGAACACCAACCACGACACATGCCACCACGACCTCGTTGTGAATGGATTCATCGACGATGTTGCATCTAAGCTGGAGCGGTTAGCCGACCGACCGACGTATAGGGACGATGTCGTCAGCATGATCAGGGTGCTCAAAGAATTCCTAGGCATGTGCTCGCTGATGTCCTAGGCGACTCAAGAACTAATCGGCTAGCACCATATTTTTTCGGGGTCTGGAGTGGACTACGCAGACGCGTTCTGGACGTTCAGGAACTATGTTATTGGGAGAGCTTGCGGTGCGTTCAACGCATACTTCGCCAACGTATATGCGGGTGATAACGTGGTCGGGCTCTACTGCGGTTTCGACGCGGTCGTGAAGATGAGGAGGGCCAGCTACCATACGAGAACCTACTACGAGATAACGATAGAGAACGTCGACGATGAATGGGAGGTCGATGCCCTGAACAACATAATAGGCAGGTCAGCCAAGTACCTGGGGATCGAATTGCCGATTAGGGCGGAACCGACGTCTTACAGGACGCTGATACATGTAGGCGACAAAGTCTACCTGAACATCGGAGTCATCCCGCATATGGAGAAGGTGTATCGAGCTGAAACCCCCGAACTCGAGGTAACCGTCTATGTGTGCGGTAGCAGGGTCATCAGGGCCGGCGAGGAGCTGAAGTCCCTTCTGAGCGAGTACAGCAACCTCCTGAACGAGCTGAAGCACAGGATACCGAGCGACCTGAAGCCGTACAAGCAGATAGTGGACAAGCTGATCACGCTGACCTGGGGCAGAGAATACGTCTCCATACCTGACTGGTTGGATGAGAGCGTTGTCCAGCACCTAATTGAGGACTCCAGCAGGGTGCTCAGAGATATCATTATACCCAAACTAAAGGAGACCGTGGCTAGGAAGCAACTGCTTAGCTGACCTTTTTTCGGGGTGCTCGTAATGAAAAAGTACAGGAAGTTCGTCGAGGCTTTCTTCTCCTTCAGACCGCTGAAGCTAGCACGCAGTTGCGACGAGATCGCTGTGACGTTCGGAGAAGCGATGTGGATACACCTCTCCGCGATCATAGCGACCCTGAGCAAGTCGCTGTCAGGCAAGATGCTGATGGTTTGGTTGTACGATGCCAACAACAAATACAAAGCCCGCAGGTTGAATGCTATTCTGGACTACCTGAGCGAGATGGGGATCAACCATGGAGTCAGGTACCACGTCGAGAAGATCGCTGACCGCGGTCACCTCGACGAGATGGTGTACGTCACCGTGGGGGGCAGGAAGTTCCTGAACTGCAGCATCAGTCTGGTCATAAACCTAGAGACCAAGAGGGTGGAGGTCTTCGCCAACGATGATGATGAGGTGGTGTTCTTCCGCGACAGCCCCGAGCTCAAGGAGCTGGGCAGGAGGGTTAGCGAAGCCATTAATACCATAAACCACCTATGCAACGAGATCAAAGACCTAATCGCCGTGCTGGTGAACCTCGACCTGCCACCAGAGCTATACGAGAGATACCGGAGGCTATACGACGAATATCTCCAGCTCTGTGCTGAATACAACAAAATCACTAAGGGGCTGGTGGTCGTGGGCGAGTATATGATCGCTGCGTACGTGAGGCACCTAGACAGGATCAGGGCCATACCGAAGATAGCTGACAAGCTTGCGAACATCCGCAAGGAGTTCGCCGAGCTCGTCGTCTACGCCCAGTTGGCGAGTTAGCTTTTTATCACCGTTTTTGGTGTGCAGACCTCTTTTCGGGGTACCCGCATGTCCGATCTCGTGGAGCACGCAAAGAAGATGTTCGACACATTAACCAAGATCGACAAGAGCGTCTCAACGATGTCGGAGATCGGCAAGGAGATGGAGAGCCTCCTGCTCACCGCCGTGTTCAAGGGCTCCAAAAACGAGCTACCCATTGGGAAGATAGAGGTCAGCGTCGAAGTTGACAGACCGCTCAGGAAGCCGTCCATCGCACCGCTGAGGTGCGAGGAGACGAAGGACAGACTCAGAAAGATCTCGATAGTCTGCACCAGTAGGGACTACAGCTGTGAAATAGTGTTAACTCTCTCAATCCCCTCGACGCACACTATGGAGTACAACATGTACGACATCAACCTAAGTGAGCTGTTGACGCTTGCGTGCAACACGACTCCGGAGGAGATGGACAAGCTGGTTTCGGGCATGGATGCCAAGGTGGCAACCATAGCCGAAGACCTCAGCAAGCTCAAGGAGTTGCTGACGTACGCTAGGTTGACCACCTAACGCCTTTTTCTCACGGGGTTGTTTCGTAGTTGATGGCTAGGAGTTAGGTTTATAAGCTCTGATTCTGTCTGTTATTGTTGGTGTGGATGAGGGGCTGTGCCCCGATAAACCGGTGTGGCAGCTCCCGAGGGGTGCGTGCCGTCCACCCCGATGCCCAGTGAGCCCGCCCCGGAGGTAGCAGTGCTACCGGTGAAGGGGTGGGCGAGGAGAAAGTCCCTAGATTCGATGAACAGATATGAACCATTAAAAACGAGCATCTAGGGTCAAACGGTTGCTGTCAGCTCTATTTCCCAAGTGCACGCGTCCACCTTCCTCAAGGTCACGTAGTCCTTCGGCTCGACGGTGAGGGACTTGAAGTCCTCGCACCCGACCGGCACGTCCGCCCCGTACTCCGGCTCCACGTAGCCGTATCGGTAGTAGACCCTGAACCTAGTCATGTACAGGTATTTGTCCACGCTGTAGTCCGTGCCGGGCCTGATGACCTGCCCGCCTCCCGGATAGGTCGTGATCACGTTGAACCCGCTCACAGCGTGGGCGAAGCCTGGGATGAGGCTCACAGTCACGTTGCTGAAGCTCACTTCAGTAGGTGCCCCGCTGGAGTAAGGAGCGTACTGTTGCTTGAGGAGGGTCTTCACCGTCGAGTGGACGCCCGGGTTGCCCTCGCCAGCCTCCTGCCACGTGGGCAACACATTGCCTTTCTTGACCCTGCTGTCGCCCGAGATATTGTAGAGGTAGTCGCTGTAGATGTACCACCTACCATACTCCCCAGTTCCCGTAATCCATATGTACTGCGGGTAGGGCACAGGCACATACTTCCCGACGACGACGCCAGACAGCTTAAGCTCGGTCGGTGGTGCTGGAGCTGGTGTTGGAGCAGTTGGGGTGGGTGTTGGTGTAGGTGCGGGTGCTGGTGTTGGTGTTGGGGCTGGGGCTGGAGCTGGTGTAGGTGCTGGTGCGGGAGCTGGGGCTGGTGTTGGTGTAGGTGTAGGTGCGGTTGGTGGAGCAGGTGCGGCTGATACATTAATCAATTTGTAGGCTACTGCGGGTTCGTACCATTCATTATCTACCGCTTTCCCAGGATATCTAGCAGTGAGCCTATGGGTACCCTCCGACAGGATCTTAACGTTGAACGCGTAGCTGCCTGCACTAGTGGTCGTGCTGGCCACTAGCACTTCGTCCACGTACAGCTCGACCGTCTCACCGCTGGGCGGGATGCTCATCTCACCACAGATGAACAGCAATGTGCCCATAGCCGTGAACTCCTGATTAACCGAGATAGAATCGGGTGCGGATAAGGACAGGCTGGTCTTGCAGACCCTCTCAGCGGTTGGTGGAGGACTTGGCGGAGCAGGCGGTGCGGGTATGGGCGGAGGCGGTTGCTTGGGCTTGTGGGCCAGATAGTACAGCAACCCAGCTCCAACAATCACACCAGTAGCCACACCCACAGCTACAACCTTCTTCTTATCACTATCCACCTGCAACACCAAAATCTATTACGTTCCGAAACTAATAAACTGACCGGGGTTCCGAATGTCCGAGTTCAGGACTCAGCTTGGAGTCCTATACCTAGGGGACTCTAGGAATGTGCTAAAGAAACTGCCCAGCGAGTCCGTGGACGCGGTCATCACGGATCCGCCGTGGGGCGTTGGCTTCGACGAGTACGACGACTTCGGCGTCTTCCTGCAGGTTAGGGACGAGCTTTACAACTGAAAGCCTCGCCCTTCAGGGCGGGGATGAGTAGAAAAGCTTATAAGGTGGTTTTCTCTACTAGTTGTTTGGTGGTTGGTTGGTAAAGCTGAGGTGCCCTAAGTGCGGGTACGTCTGGGACTACAGGGGTAGGAAGCAATACTACGCTACGTGCCCGAACTGCTTTAGGAAAGTCAACATAGCTAAGTATAGGGTCGAGTAATGCCCCCGGGCTGTGAGGGTACGCTAACCCTGACGGTTAAGGTGGGGGTTAGCCCCGAGCCCGAGACGTTTAGGAAGCTAATGAGCCTCATGTACAGGTACAGGGAGGCACTAAACCACGCTATAAAGGTCGTGATCGAGAACAGGGCGTTAAGCCTCAGCAAAGCCCACAAGCTACTCTACAACACTCTTAAGGAGAGGTACGGATTGCCGCCTAAGGTAGCTATCGACTGCTACAGGGAGGCTATAGCAATCGCTAAGTCGTGGCTAAGCAGCCCCAATAGAGGCAACATACCTAGGGCTAAGACCCTGAGGCTCTGGCTAACGCATAAGCAGAGCTACAGAGTTAGGGATGGCTACGTCGAGATCCTCGGAGGTTATAGGCTCAGGATTATAGGCCGGGACAGGAGGTACGACTGCTACCCAAGTGGGGACGCTAGGCTGGTGTTCAAGGACGGTAAGCTGGTGCTCGAGATCTCTAAGCACATACCTAGACCAGCTAAGTACGTCGCTAGGGGTGTCCTAGCTGTTGATATCAACGAGAAGCATATTGTTGTAGGGAATTCACAGCATGAGTATAGGTTCGAGTCCCCTATCGAGAGGGCCCTGCACTACAGGCGGTTGACCGAGAACCTCCAGAGGAAGTACTCCTCCCCTAAGTATAGTGCCTGGCTTAGGAGGAGGGGGATCAGGAGGAGGGTCGGCTACTTCTACTCCAAGGCTAGGCGTGTAGTCGAGGACTGGGCTAAGAAGGTATCGCACAGAATCGCGTCTCTGGCTAGGCAGAGCCAGTACGCAGTCGCCAGGGAGGACTTGACGGGGCTGGTGGAGAGCCTCAGGAAGCTCCCGAGGGAGCACAGGGCCTCCCTACTAATACTGAGCTACAGGAGGCTGGAGTTCTGGGTAGACTGGCAGGCGGAGAAGGGTGGGGTACCGCTAGTGGTCGTAGAGCCTAGGGGTACCTCATCGACCTGCCCAAGATGTGAATCTAGATTAGTCGAGAACGGCTACAGGAGGTTGAGGTGCTCTAGATGTGGTTTCGAAGCCGATAGAGATACAGTAGCAGTAATGAATATTGAGAAAAGAGCCCTAGACCAGATGGGGGGATCTCTGACCACCCCGACTGCCCCGCAGATGACAGATGTAGCCCCAAATAGATGCGGGGAACCGATGAATCCCCTAAGGGGAACCCCTGCCCTTTAGGGCGGGGAGGAGGTCAGTAAGACCCTCATGGAGTTCCTATCCAAGGACACCAAGTCCCAAGGCTAGCGTTTTTCGGGGTTGCGGGTTGGACATAAAAATATACCCGATATTCACGTCTAGGATGAGTGCCAGCAAGAGAACCTTGATTCTATGGGTCAGCCGGCACAGACCCCTGCCGGCCCAGATACTGGATCTTGAGAGAAGGTTCGGCCCGATTGAGATCGCCATGGTCAAAGGCACCATACCCACAGCGGAGTTCGTGGCCGAAGTTGCCGTGAAGCTCGGAGCCTCCGTGGTCGTGGCGGTGCTGCCGCTCAGCTTCATATCGGAGCTCGCCAAGCTGTCCCAAGAGAAGGGGTTCACCCTGCTGATGGCCAAAATGAGGAAGGTGTACGAATCCCCTAGGCAGGATCAGGCGGTCGAGGTGATGAAGCAGGCGGTCGACAGGAGGGTGGTCGCCAAACACATGGACGGAATGTACAGGGTTCTCGAATTCGAGGGGTTCATAGCTGTCAGGGAGGTTAAGATAGTGGGTGAAAGCATATGAGCGACATAAGGTGGGACGTGGCCAAGGCCCTGATCAGGCGCATATCGAGGTACTCGGAGATCTTGCCGGACTACACGCTGGTGTACCTCAAGTCAGCCGCCAAGTATGAGGACGGTGTGGGCTTCTGGCACACCCTGCTGACGTGCCTAGCGATATTGGAGGGCAACGGAATCAACGACCCGGCAATCACGGCACTTGCCATCAACCTATTTGACTCGAACCACGACATTTTTTCGGGGTATGCTGGTGGCTAAGCAGGACAAGATCGTGTCATCAATCCAAGACCTCATCTCTAGGTATGGAGCCGAGGACGTGACCGAGTGGCTGACCAAGATCTACAGCAAGTGGTATGAGCTCAAGAGCAGCACGAAGTGCCTCACCTGCGGCAACACCAACATAAAGTGGGTGGGGGACTTCGAGTACGAGTGCGAGAAGGGGCACAGGAACAAGCTCTCCGGGTTGCAGAGCTGGGAGTTCGGAGTGCCGCCTTGGTTCATGAGGATACTGGTTGAAAAGGGCTTGGTGCAGGTGCTATACAGGAGCAGATCCACCACGGCTTACGGAGTCCCGGACGAGGTCATGTATGTTCTCGAGAAATTCCTGAGAACCGGAACCACGACCACGACCGAGGCGGTCTCCGAGGCTAGAGAGCTCCCCGAACCCTCGCCGGACATGTTCTCAGACATAGTCGGGCTGGACGACGTGAAGAAGCTCGTGCTGGACGTGCTGACGAGCAAGAAGGCGACCCACCTGCTGATGGTCGGGCCCCCCGCATCCGCCAAGACCATGATACTGGAGGCCATATCAAGGTACTACGACGTCCCGATACTGCTGGCAGGAGCCAGCACTAGGGCAGGCCTCAGGGACTACATAGTTGAGAACGTGCCCGAGATAATGCTCGTGGATGAGCTAGACAAGATCTCCAACCCCCTAGACCTCTCAGTACTGCTCACCTGGATGGAGAGCCAGAGGCTCGTGGTGACGATGGCCACGAAGAAGGCACACGTCAGGTGCCCCTCGGTGTGCAAGGTCATAGCCACAGCCAACAGGATCCAGAGGATACCGCCGGAGCTGCTGTCAAGGTTCATCGTGGTCAACCTGAAGCAGTACACCGACGAGGAGGTCAGATCCGTGTGCTTCAACGTGCTGGTCAAGAGGGAGAGGTGCGACGAGGACATGGCCAAGACCATAGCCGAGGCCGTCGTTTCCAAGCTCGGCTCGAAGGATCCTAGGGACTGCGTCAAGATAGCCAGGCTGGCCAAGACCCCCAAGGACGTGGACAGGATAGTCGAGACCCTGAAGGGGAGGAGGGTCAAATGACTTGCTTGCTCTAGTTTTTCCTCCCGGGGTTCCGCATGTCTATCATACACGAGGTGGATGAGTTGAGGGCCAGAGTCCAGTCGCTTGAAGAGGAGGTCTCGGAGCTGAGGAGCGAGTTGCTGAGGCTTAAGGAGGAGCTCGAGAGATGCAGGCGTGAGCTCGAGGACTGCGAGGAAGAGAGGAGCGTGCTGGACGCCGAGCTGGACGAGTGCGTCGCTAGGTGCTAGCGATGGAGGACGAGTGCGTCTACGTGCTCCTAGTCAAGAAGACTAGGGGGATGGAGAGGATAGAGATGCTGAAGCAACCGGATTCCGACAGCTGCCGGATGTTCCCTAGGTGGTTCTACAGGTGGCTGGAGGTGGAGCCGTGGCACTCCGACATCCGCAAACAGGTGAACGAGGTGCTGAACCGCAAAGGCTACGTGGTGCTGGAAGTCCGAGGCAAGCACAACATCCAGTTCGGCAGAAACGAGCTCGGCGAGCACGTGCTCTTCGTCTACGATCCGAAAATAGTTGATGGGTGAGATAGTGACCTACCCAGTAAAGGACTACACCTGGCCGGTATGCAAAGGCTGCAAGCACAGGGTGCTCAGGTCAGTCCACAGCATGTACGTGGACGTGAAGACCCGCAGGCAGGAGGAGTTCTCCCAGCTGGCGTACGTCTGCGAACTGGGTCTAGACAGGGACAGGAACCCAGACATGTGCCCGCTCAAGGAGCCTGAGGGGTGATTATGAGCTCGGACGCTTGGATGAAGGTCGAGGAGCTGGTGGATCAGTTCTACTCCGAGGTTCTCTCACGTGCCGGCAGGACGAAAAACAGGAAAAGCAACCTGCTGTACCAGGCACTAATCGGAGACGCCTCCAAGCTCTCACGCCTAGAGAGGTTGACCGTTACCATCCTAGGCAGGTACGCGCCGAGGTTCTTCGCCGTCTTCTTCGAGTCCGCCAGCCCGCTGGAGCCTCCGTTCGACTTCTACGGCGTGCTGAGGGGTGGCGAGTACTGGGTTAAGGCCGTGAGCGGTGACGACGCGTTCAACGACCCCACCGCCAGGGCGGTCGCTGAGGCGAGCGAGAGGTACCCCAGACCCATGATCCTCACTCTGCAGGGCAAGTACTTCACTCCCAGAATAATCGGCAAGGCAGTGTGGTACCCCGCATCAGCGTCGTGGAAGATCGTGGCTGGGCAGGGGGCGTACGGTCGGTTCAGGGACGTGGTCTATAAGGTGGCGTTCAGATACAGAAACAGGGTGTGGAAAGAGCTCAAATCCTAAAATCTTTTTTCGTCCCGGGGTTCAGCATGAAATGCGGAAAGAAGGTTCGGCTGAGGGGCGGTTTCACGGTCGAGGTCAGGGAGGCACGGAAGGAGTACAAATGCTTCTACTGCCGTAAGCCTATCCACGCGAGGCATAAGTACGTGGCGTTATGCAGGTACGGATCCGAGCCGGAGCACTACCACATCGAGTGCTTCAACCATGTGATGCCCCACAGGCTGATCGTCATGGTGGTTGACGGAGAGCCCGAGGTCTGCTACTCGCCGGAGGACTATTCAGTGCTTTAGGTGGGCGGGCATGGTGAGGTACACGGACATGCTGTCCTCCAACCTGCATTCCTACATCTTCTACGGCAGGAGGTCTACCGCCTTCAAGTTGCTGTTCACCCTTGCCGAGGTCATGAAGGGCGACGTGGTACGGAGCATCCGAGAGAAGAGATGCCCCTACTGCGGGAAGAAATTCGAGAGCATGAGGTGGCTCAAGAGGCACTTGCTGACATCCTCCGCAAACTGCAAGAACGCGTTCAGGGCGGACATGGCACAGATCGTGGAGGAGTACCTGAAGTTCAAGGAGCACCTAGTTAAAGTCAGCTACAACAGACCCTACTACAAGTACAAGTTCAGGGAGATACCGCAACCCCTTTTCAGGAACATGGACGAGCTCTGCGAGTGGCTGAAAGCCAACGGAATACCCGAATTCATTAAATAGTTTTCCGTTCATCGGGGTCGAACGCATGTCCCAAGTCCAGCCTAGGCTGGAGTACGAGATCCTCAGGTTGCTCAAAACATACTACGACATACAGAAGCTGAGGCTGGCCGTCAACAACCGCGTAGCCGTCAGCAAGTTCACGCTGTGCCCCGCGAACCACATGGTGCCACTCGCGGAGGCTGACCTCCTCCCCGCCCTAAAGGGCGAGGGTTCCCTTCGGGGCGGCTCATCGGCTCCCCTCATCTATTTGGGGCTACATCTGTCATCTGAGGGGCATTCAGGGGGGTCAGAGCTCCCCACATCTGGGCTAAAGCTCTCTTCTCGATGTTTAGAACCGCTACGGTATCTCTATCGGCTTCGAAACCACATGTAGCGCACCTCAATCTTCTATAGCCGTTCTCAATAAGCTTAGAGCTACACATTGGGCATGTTGTTGATGTTCCCCTAGGTTCTACAACAATTATGGGTACCCCGTTTTTCTCGCATTGCCAGTCAATCCAATGCTCCAACCTTCTATAGCTTAGTATTAGTAGAGAGACTCTGTGTTCCTTTGGAAGCTTCCTAAGGCTCTCCACCAAGTTTGTCAAATCCTCTCTAGCAACTGCATATAGATGCTGTTTTGCTAGTGCAACTATTTTATGCGATACCTTCTTAGCCCAATCCTCAACAATATTCCTAGCCTTCTTGTGGAAGTACCTAACCCTGTTTAGGATTCCTCTCCTCCTAAGCCAAGCGCTGTACTTTGGGGAGGAGTATTTCTTCTGAAGCTCCTCAGCTAAACGCTTATAGTGCAGAGCTTTCTCAACAGCTGTTTCAAATCTGTACTCATGTTGCGAGTTCCCTACAGCAATATGCTTCTCATTAACATCAACAGCTAGAACACCTCTAGAAACATACTTAACTGGCTTAGGCACACGCTTAGATATCCCTAGAATGAACTTGCCATCCTTAAATAACAGTATTGCATCTCCATTTGGATAATTGTCATATCTCATGTCCCAGCCTATAATCCTGAGCCTAAAGCCTCCAAGAATCTCAACATAGCTATCCCTAACCCTGTAGCTGTATCTATGTGTTAGCCAAAGCCTAGGCGTCTTAGCCCTAGGCACCCTACCCCTATTAGAGTTGCTGAGCCAAGACTTGGCAATTGCAATAGCCTCTCTATAGCAATCCTGAGCAACTTTAGATGGCAAATTATACCTCTCCTTAAGAACGTTGTACAGTAGTTTATGGGCTTTGCTGAGGCTAAGAGCATTATTCTCGATAACCACCTTAATAGCATAGTTAAGAGCTTCTCTATACCTCCTCATAAGGTTTATGAGCTCTTGCTCTGAACCGGGCTCGGAGCTAACCCTCATCTTGATGGTCAGGGTTAGCAAACCCTCATTGCCTGAAGACATACCTACTCAACCCTGTACTTAGCTATGTTGACCTTTCTGAAGCAGTTTGGACATGTAGCATAGTACTGCTTTCTCCCCTTGTAGTCCCAGACATATCCACACCTAGGGCATTTAAGCTTTACCAACCAACCACCAAACAACTAGTAGAGAAAACCACCTTATAAGCTTTTCTACTCATCCCCGCCCTGAAGGGCGAGGCTTTCAGTTGTAATAGGGACAGGTGCCGTTTCTCAGTAGATGGTGGGGAGCTGGAGTCAATGAAGATGAATAGCTATGAACCACCATCTACTGAGAAACGGCACCTGTCAGGAAACCGTACATATGCGAGAAGGAGCCCCACCAATGCATACCGCCCGTGCTGGACACAGACGATGAAATGGTGCTCAGAACGTTCTACGAGATGAGGCTGAAACCGCTCGGATGGTGGAGCTGGGAGGAGTACTCTAGGTGGCTGAACGAGCTCAGGAACCTCTAACCCTTAAAACCTTTTTAGCTCAGCCCAAACCGGGGAGCCGTTCAGCAAGTGGAGCCCGCGCGTCCCCTGCGAGCCATGATAAATATGGAGACCGAACCGCAATTGCGAGCCGTTAGTTGCGTGGAGTCCGAGTTAGGTTTGCGAGCCGGCAGACTCACGGAACCCGTGTGTCTGTTGCGAGCTGAAGGTAATATGGAACCCGCATGAATAATGCGAGTCATGGAGAAAGTGGAGCCCGTAATAAGTATGCGAGCCGGTGTGTGAATGAAGCCCGTATCGCACTTGCGAGCCATGGTAGAACTTTAAAGCGTCCACCACTTGCGTGCGGTTTTTAACTCCGCTCAGATCACTCACCGGGGCTCTGCATGCCGATCCGGACGCACGTAGTGGACGAAGACAAGTTGCACGACACCCTGAACCAGTTCCGGAGCAGGGGCTACAGGTGCCGGTCTGACGACGACGGAGACTGGGAGTGCGTGAAGCCCATAAACGAGATACAGGTGGACATACACCTGATCGTGTCCAAGCCCAAAGCCTAATCCCTTTTTAGCTCAACCAACCGGGGTTCCGCTTGACCGGTCGAGAGACCCTAGAGACTCTAGTCGCCCTAGTTGCGATCCTAGCTGTGCTGACCGCTACCGTGCTGTTGCTTGCTCCGTTCGTGGCAGGCACTATGGCCGAGTGGGCTGTTTCAGTCTTCATAATCATTTACAACTGAAAGCCTCGCCCTTTAGGGCGGGGAGGAGGTCAGCGAGCTCGTTCACGCTGATCACGGAGCCGACCGCGACTACCGGTGCCAACCCCGCTAGGATCGGTCTCCAGTCCACCGCCCTCGGCACCGACAGCACGGAACCGGGCTTCAGAGACACGCCCAGCACCTGCAAGACCAGATCCATCCTGTTGATAGCCGTGGCCCTGTCCGAGCCTGAGAACAGCAGCCCGACCACCCTGCCGGTGTCCCTGTCCACAGTCAGGCTGCCGGAATCCCCGGGCTGGCCCATGGCGGGCATGACTAGGATTTGGTTGGTGAATATTGCGTAGCCGAACGGGTAGCCGTACACCTTTATCGAGACATTCGTGTCTATGATCGTGCCGGCGGTCACCCCGGTAGTCCTGCCGGACTTGGCGACGGCCATCCCCTCGTACGGCTCCGCCAGCTCGTAGACCACGTCCAGCCCTATGACCTCGTCGGATACCAGCCCCGGATCCGCCGGGACGGCAACCGCTGCGTCAACCGAGTTATGCATCGGGGGTTGCCCGATCTGGGAGTACCTTAGCACGTAGCCCACCACGTCGTCTGGGTACGACCCGCCGTCGTGGACTCCCGGCTGTATCACCGGAGTGCCTTGGGGCCCGTCAAACACGTGCCTGTTGGACAGCATCAGCCTCCTCCCGTTCCCAGCATCGTAGACCCAGCACGCCAGAGTCCCGGTACCGCCCTCCAATGTGCCGATGGAGCAACCGCCGGGCACGGGTCTGAACCTGAGCCTGTTCTCGACCGCCGCAGACCCGAGTATGCGGAACTTGCCAGCTACCACGACCTCGACGGGGCTGTCGGCGAGCTCGTTCGGGATGAAGGGCACGTACTCCTCGGACTCCACGTACACCCTGACCCTCCGCCCGCTACCCCTAACCACGCTCACCCCCGAGATGCCCTCCTGCATCAGGAACTTCTGGCTCAGAACACCCAACAGCTCGAAGTCAGGGATCTCGGGGGGCACCCGCATCACCCGTACAGCCTGAACCTGCCTATAACGATCGTCACGACAGGGTACCCCATGAACTCCTTAGGCACCCTCATGGCCACTTCCTCGGACTCGACGTACACCCTTATCACACCACCGCTACCGCTGACCCCGGCGACCCCGGGTATTCCCAGTAGGTACAGCCTAGCCCTCTCGACGACTTCCTCGAACCTGTACACTCCGCCCACCCAAGTAGGTTGTGTCTTGCATAGTTAAAAACTCCGTTTGTCCCTAGATGCTCACTCTTATTAGCTCATGTTTATTCGCTGCATCCAGGGACTTCCACCTCGCCCATACTTCACGGGCGATCAGCATGGGGTCATGGGTGGCCGTCGAGCCCAACGGCACGGGGCTCCCATCTACCACTAGCCCGCCTGGGCTTAGAGCATAGCTCCC
>Ga0078972_1003524_pt1 | contig 46524 bp, 46 predicted proteins | sample YelNatPaOPGAMG01_FD_67568 | JGI IMG/M metagenome (GOLD analysis project Ga0078972, IMG submission 67568) | Hot spring thermophilic microbial communities from Obsidian Pool, Yellowstone National Park, USA - OP-RAMG-01 (SPADES assembly) (version 2) | ecosystem: Environmental > Aquatic > Thermal... | reverse complement strand
ACGGGTGTTATGAAGAAATATCTGTTGACCTAGTTGAAACCTTTAATTACCTGATGGGAATTCATGTTAAGAAGCTTATAAGCTTACAAAACAAAGGAAAAATATATCGGATTGTTCTGGGAGTACGAGAAGAAACTAAGCAGGTTGCTGTTATTTGGAGAGATACTACAGATATGACTGAGGAGGATTACAAACAGGAAAAAGAATTTCTATCAGAAAAATTACCTGACTTGAATAGCTATGATGAAATTTATGTTAATGCTAAGAGTGTTTTAGAAAAAGCTCAGGTTCTTGAGGAGTTATTCATAGAAAAAATGTGGAAGGAGGAAAACCATGGCTGATCTCATAAAACCTAGACATAGACCAGAAAAGGTTATAGGCTACACCTATAAGAAAAAAACTGAGCTAGGAAATGTCTATATAGTTATAAACGAAGACGAAATAGGGCCACTTGAAGTATTTGTTAATCTTGGAAAATCTGGCACTAGTCTTATGGCGCTTACTGAGGCAATAGGAAGGCTCATATCACTAGCTTTAAGAGCTTCTATATCACCCTGGGAAATAGTTGATCAGTTAAGTGGTATTAAAAGCGCATATCCGACTCAGCAGCCTGATGGCTCTGTAGTATTTTCAGTTCCCGATGCCATAGCTCAAGCTCTTACTGAATTTCTTAATGAGAAATCAGCAAACAACGGAGGCTAGAGACATGAATCGTAAACCATACATACCCATTAAGATCCTTTTGCTCATGGAGAAAAACAAGTCCTTTACCTTTACCATCAAAACAGAAAAGCCACCGAAACAAGAGGAACGCAAAAAGAAGAACAGGCCCCCAGTTCAAATAAGGGAAATCACCACAGGACCGCCTCCCATGCTAATCATAACCACGGAAATCGTGCCGGTTGGCCAATGGGTGCACTTCTCAGAGTATTAAGACGCCCTAACGGACTTACAGTACCATTTGAAACGAGTTTTATCCTCTGGTGTTGTATTCTTTGAGAGAGTGTGACCGGTAAAAGTAGATTCATTGAGAATTTAGTTTATCACAACATCTTTGGTCTCCTTCTCAAACCTTTTCAAAACGCTGTCGTAAAAGCCATTGGAGATGTTTTCCCTGAAGCATTTGCTCACCGAGGTCTTTCCGAATATTCTGAAGGACTCTGACCTGTAGTGCGCGTTTAGGGTATACATTAGCCTCTGCAAGTCAATGTAGTCCTCTATTGTCCCCTCATTCATTTCCAGAAGCGGATAAAGCTTGCCGTTGAGCATTTCAAGACGCTCGTCCCAACCCCTGGCCTTGATATAGTCCAAGTGATCCTCATAGATTTTAGACCCAGGCACCGGCGTGAATAGCATGGGGATTATTGAACCTGAGATCTCAGATGCGAAGAGGATTGTCTTGACGACGCTGTCTATTGTTTCGCCGGGCAAGCCATAGAGCACGAAGGTGTTAACCGCCATGTTCCGGGTTTTGAAGCCTGCCTTCTCGCACATTTCCACCGCTTTTACATAGTGTTCCAGCTGAACATGCTTTCGGTTCATCGCGGATAGGTATCCTTCGTCAATATTCTCAAGGGGAAGGTATATCTTCTTGAAATTTGCTTTTTTGAGAAGGTCAACAAAGGCCTGGCTCTTGCTCAGGGCCCTCGTGTCAAGCCCCTCAGGCGCGTGGAGCTGGAATGGCAAGCCCTCTTGGATGATCATCTCAAGAACCCTTCCGAGGTTTTCTTCTGGCTTCCAGAGGAGGTAATCAGCGTAGAAGGCAAACTCCTTTATCCCAAAACGCTCATACTTATCCCGCATTTCCGCAACTATATCCTGAGGGTTTCGGAACTCGGTCGCCCTGCGGCCTCCGTTGATAACCTTCTGAGCGCAGTATGCGCAGTTGAAGGGGCAACCTCTTGCTGGTGTGATTATAGCGTAGCGAGGACGCCTCTCGTAGAAAGAAAGGTCAGTCCAGAGCTCGTTTGCCTCTGGCACCTCACCCACCACAACGAAATCCGCGTCCGTGAACCTCGCCGCGTGCTCTGGCGTGAGGGTAGGGTATATTCCTCCGAGGAATATGGTCGTTCGGTTCCCCCAAAGCCTTTTTAGCCTCCGCGTGAGGTCTCGGACGGATTCCCACCAGTAGGTCATTATCGCTGAGATATAGACCTCATCCGGCGGGTGCTTGGTGTAGCCCCTTGCCTCAAGCCAGTTCTGAAACTCCTCCCATGTCTTACCGAAGTGATACTTGTAGAGCTCAAGACACTCCCCGTTTTTTTCAATCCTTATCGGTTTGACCCGGCCCTTCGGTAGGCCCTGTTCCCAGTATTCCTCGTTCGGCTCAATCCTGTGCTTGTGAACCTGATTTTTCTCGTCCACCTCCATGAAATCAAACAGATCAACGCGCTTATAGCCCCTTGCCTTGAGCCAGGCGCCGATGCGCAAAAGCCCATAGGGCTGGGACCAGTCCGCCCAATATTGGGTATCATAGACAGGAGGGGAAATAAGAAGGGCAGTAGAACCTGAGGGGACGAGGTCTTTGCCGTCTATTATTCTTCCCATGGCTTCTTCATAAGTTATAGGATAGCCTTACCTTCCGAAAGCAGGACCCCCCTCAGGGCCTTTTCCGTCTGGCTATTTGAGGGATAGCTCTTTTTTCTTTTCTTGCTCATCACATCTCCTCCAGGCTCTTTTTTATCTCAGCCAGCTCAGAATTATCCAGGCCCCAGAGCTCCGCGCTCAAGCGGTCAATCTCCTCTTCAATCTCCCTAACCCTCTCCTGGTTTCCCGCCTTTGCCGCCTCATGCGCGGCCGCCGAGAGCTCCGAGAGCCTCAGGTGGGTTTTGTTTTGGGGGTTGAAGGTGGGGACAAGAGCTTTATTTAATACCTTAGGAGAACCAAATCCGCCCGTTCCGGGGACTGAGGAGGAGTTAATCGCAAAACGCCAGGGTGAGGAATTGATTACCGCACAGACATAGTGGGCCTCTTGCTCACTCAACAACGGGATCATTGTTACGGACTCAATGGGCAAGATGGCTTTCTCTTCGGTAAGTTCACCTCGCCACAAACCAACAACAGCCGCGGTGATGTCTACCCCCACTCCCCTCCACACCACCTTCCAGGGCGCGAAGGAGTAGTGGCTGATGTCCATCAGGCCGTAAAACTCCTTCTCGCGCTTGGAGAGAAGCTGTTGGTATCCGCTCCGAGAGCGCAAGATCTCCTCAAAGTTTTTCAGATAAGCATAGCACTTGGGATAATCGCTCTTCAGTCGTTCTTCCGGATAAACACGGCTGGGGTCTTCCGGGTCCTGCGGGACAATTATCCAGGCTGATGGCTCTGCGTGCCATTTCTGGACATCCCTGCCCCTAAGGAGGGGATAAAGGAGGTCAGGTTCCAGCGCGGCCTGGACATTTTTGACTTTCCGCTTTTGTCCTTCGGTGATGTTGGAGACGATAACCAGACCGTCGGGCCTTTTCTGGACTATGTTAACCCAATAGACGGAGTTGGCCCAGGTGCAAACTCCCGCGTGGGCTACATATTCCGACCTGCCCAGAACCTTCTTCACGGCCTTGAGGGCTTTGGGCTTGCCGGTTATCCAGGGGGAAGTGATGTCCTTCTCGTCTACGGGTTCTGCCTTAAGCTCTACAACCTCAACCCTCCCTCTAACCTCGGCGAGCAACGCATCAGTCGGAATTGAACCTTTGATGGCCTTTTTCCAGAGGTAGTAGTTCACAGGGTATTTGGTGGGGAAACCCTTCTGCATGACTACGACGGCCGTGCGGTTCTTTGCGCTTTCAAAGGGTTTGAGCTCAACCATGTCGTCCACCTGTATCACCTTTATGGGTTCTCCACTTTTGCCCAAGATAAACCTCCTGAAGCCCTTGCTTGCACCTGATTTGAAAACAGATTGCGTTATGACAAACCCCAGCTTGCCTTCTCGCTTGAGGTATTTGTCAAGGGCCACATAGGTCATTAAGGCCGATATATCCCCCTTGACTTCGCCCAAGCCCCTACATTTCTTTGGAGCAAGTCCGTAGTCCCGCCACAATCCCTTGATGAGTTCCCTATAGCCCTCCGGTAAGTGCTCCCAGTTCACCCACGGTGGATTTCCCATCACGCAGTCAAACTGGCCTACGAACAGCGGCGCAAAAGCGTTCTTGATTACCCTGGCCCATATCCCGTTTATTCCCTTATCCTCAAGCTCAAGGAATTTCTCGTATAGCTCTTTGAGAACATTTCTGGTTCTGAGATCTTCTCCGGGTTTGTCTCCAATGCCGAACCTGGCCGTGGCCTTTCTCAGGAAGGCATCCGTTTCCAGCCTGTTCTTTACGCTTTCCTCAATGAGGTCAGCCAACTCGTTTATCTTTCCCTTGCTGACCAAGAGGGTTGGTACCAGAAAATCGCCAACGGATGTCCTGAACCTGTAGGCCCCTTTTTCGTAAAGGTCCTGTTTTTGATGTGGGGTCAGAATTGAATCGCAGAGAAATACGGGGATGGTTATCTCTGTGTTCCGGGCTTTGAGGAGCTCGCCGAGCGCGAGGAGATAGTTTGTCCTGGCCGTTATTACAGCAAGGGGGTTCAGGTCAAAGCCCACGACATTTAAGAGGATTTTCTCAAGGAGGTCTTCTTCAGGTATGGGGTTCAATTTTCCCCAACGGCGCATGCGCTTTATGGCTATAACGAGGAATGTGCCTGAGCCGCAAGCGGGATCAAGGAGCCGAATTTTGGGGTCTATGGTGGGGTCCTCCTCTGGGCCGTCCACGGTCAGCTGGTTCAGGAGCCTCTCGGCTATCCAATCCGGGGTGTAATACTCTCCGAGGTTGTGCCGGATGTCCTTTGGCATGAGGTTCTGGTAGAGGTGTTTGAGGAGGTCGCGGGTCATCTCAGGGTTCACATCCAAGGTCACGAGCGAGTAATCGGAGAGAATCCGGATCAGTTCCCTTACATATTTAACAATCTCATCGTTCCAGGCGTCCAGATACCAGCCGAAGAAGTCGCCTTCAAGGAAGTTGCCTATGCCCAGGGTTCTGAAAAGCTCGCCGTTTTCAAGGTGGAGCATGTAGTCCCTCAGCTCCTCGTCTGATTTAGCAAAAATACTCTTCAGGCTTCTCCCCAGCTCTGTCAGGTAATAGTGAACTGTCTGAACCGCGAGGAGCTTTATTAGGGTAGCGTAATAGGTGTGAACCGAAAAGAAAAAGGGCCCTGGCTCCACCTTGTCCCTGGAGCTGAAACCTACCTTCTGAATATACTCCGCCAGCTTATTTGAACTCTCCTGGTAGTTGCAGACCTCCTGGAACATATTGACCCACTGCTCGTAGAGGGCTTTTGTCCTGTTAGCGCCCTCCTTGGCGAGCTCAGCTGTAAGCGCCCGGTATAGAGCCGGAATATGGCTCTTGGCAAAGGGCGTCCCCTTGCCAAAGTCCTTGATAAGGTTCTGCTCAGTGAGAGTCCTCTCTGTTGTAAGAGAATAATTGGCCAATTTTATCTCTCCTTGATAATTAATAGCTCGCTTGTCTTCTTGACATGATTCCTATTCTCTTTCTTACGGTTGAGTCCTACCCTGGTTTCTCCCTGACCCATGGTGTAATGAATGGGCAATTCTATGATCTTGAAATCCTTATACCATTCTCTTATTGTGGGTGAGTTGTTGTAGGACAGAATGAAACCTCCTTTGTGTTCGTGTAGGAGGTCTCTCAGTAATTCGTGATTAAACCCGTTGTGGTGAAATGGGAAATTCCTCTGTGGATAAAGCCCCCTGAAAAGCGTGCTGTCCTCGCCAAGGTAATATGGGGGGTCGCAATAGAGAAAATCATCCCTGAACCGAGGAATAACTTCCTCAAAGGAAGCGCACTCCACAGTCATGTTCCTGACATCAAAATCCCTAACACGCTTGATAAGCTTATGGTATGTTTCCTCATTGGCATATACGCTTGACATCCAACCCAGAAAACCAGGCCCATACGAAAGGTTATGGTTAAAGTAGTAATAGACGGCTAGCTTTAACCGTGGCAACTCTATCACACCTTGCCAGTGCTTTTTTAATTCCTCCTTGATGTAGATATAGGTCTCCTTGGTCGGTTTCAATTGCGCTAATTCATGATACATCTCAACAGGTTGCGCAATCTGAACCTGCCAGTAGTTAACGAGAATGTCAAATATATCAAACCCTATCACCTGGATACCAAGTTCTTTTGCGATTGCTATTTCAATTGATCCTCCGCCAAAAAACGGAGAAATCAGCCTGTTTATGTTCTCCGGTAAATGCTCAAGAACAAAACCAACTGCCCATGTTTTGCCTCCAGCATACCTCAGTGGAGAACCAAGGTATCTCTTGTATTTTTTGCCCCTTCCCCTTAACCTGTGCAGAAACTCTTGTTTGCGGCTTAGTGGAGACCAAATGGAATTGGTTGGCCCAACCAGCATTGTTTGCTGGGGATTTGATGAAGTTCTCTCAAATGTTTTGCTGATGCCATTGATGACTTTTCTCTCACTCATAGCCATATTTTAACCCTCCTCATAAGGCCCGCGCAACCCCTGCCTTGTTCTCACCTAACCTGTGCAGAAACTCTTGTTTGCGGCTTAGCTGAGAAATTTAAGCGTCTCCAGCTTATCATATTTTATGAGAAGCTTAAGGAATTACAGAATAAAAATCTCATTTACATCTTTAAAGGCCAGGCCTCGTCCAGCTTTTTCTGCAGGTCAATTGTAGCCAGTAGTATCTCGTGAACCTGCCGAAAATGCTTAATCATCTCATCTGTGAGCGGCTTTCCCCACTTTTTCCGCTCGTCAAGCCACTTCTTCAGGACCTGATATCCGCCAATATGGTATTCCCACGCAGACGGTTCCACCCCTTCAAAGTATTGTTTGTCGTTGATCCAGACCCGCTTCTCTGATTCGTTATAGTCTATTTTGCGCACAATGTTTTCGCCAGGAATGGGATAGCTCACCCGCGATTCTAACTTGCGCTTCATAAGGTGCAATTCAACAAGGTCTGAGCCGAGCTGGCTTATCTTCTCAAAGGCCTCGGCCGGAAAAACCGGAATCCGCGGAAAGTCGTATTTGAGGAACTCAGCATAGCGTTGACGATAAGCGGGGGTATAGAGAATGCCATAGATGTAGTAGAAAACGGCCTCTGGTGAACGCTCGCGGCCGGTCCTCTCTGCGACCAATTTCAGAAACTCAGGGTTCAGATTAGTGGATTTTTCCAGAGGCTTGCCCTCGTTATTATTGTTGTTCATGTAGTTGAAATAGAGGTAGAGGGGGAAGAGGTAATTGCCTTCCTTTGTTCTGTTGGAAATAGCAGAGTATTCAATAATTCTATCGGTGCAAAACGCGTGTTCAAATCTCTCGCCTGAGATTTGTCTGGTTGTAATCAGTCCTAGGTTCTCCCCCGCGAGCATGTAGATTTTTCCAGTTGGGTGAGGCTTACCTTCGTTATAAAGGTAGAGGGGGAAGAGGGAACAAATGTCATAAATGGCAACTGATTTATGATCTATTATTTTGTCAGTGATTAAAGCACTGAATTCCTCTTTTGTTTGTCTGGTTGTAATCAGTCCCAGGTTCTCCCCCGCGAGCATGTGGCGCATGACCTCAAGGCGGAGGCTTTCAACAACAGCTGGGTGATAGAAGATCCAGCGGACATCAAAAGGTCTGTATAAACACTCCCGAGTGAACTCCGATAAATCTCCGATCTCTTGTAGCATATTCCAAGTCTTTCTTATACTCCAACCTTTCTTTTTTGTTATTTTAAACTTCTCGTGAAGATCGTCATCTGACAATTTACTCTCTTTGAATGAGCGAATACGCTCAATTAATCTATTCTTCTCCAAGTCTATTACAAACTTATCCCTGGCGGTTATTATGCCCGTACCATTTTCTGGCATTATGTCTTTAATGCTCCAAAACTGCTCGTATTCGTATGTAAGCTCCTCTTTTTCCATAGGTACGAAGAAATAACGAGGTGAATGAGGCTTTAGCTCTTGCCACTTAAGGCTTTCAACGGAGTTTTTGGCTAGGAAATCATATTTCAAATCCCTTTTGCCCCAAAGATCAGCATAGTGAACCTTAGCGGGGCCCTTCTTGCCCTGCTCCTTTACGAAAATCCCAATAGCGACGCCCTGCTGGATGTCAAAAACATTCTCATCCTTAGACCCATCGGGACACCTCTCCTTTTTTCTGGAACTGCCGTGCAAATTCAGGATGTAGATTTCCGTAAAGGAATTGAGAAGGGACTGTCTCATGCCCCGGAAGGTAGGATTGTCCAGGTAGGCGTGGTTGGTTATAAACGCGAGAATGCCTTGGCCAGCTTGGTCTATTTTCCATTGGGCGAAACGGATGAACTTCACATAATCGTCCTGAAGCCACTTGGGGTTCTTTTCTTCGAGGGGTTTTCCGTCCACCTCGTAGTAGCTATCAAGCTTAGCGTTATTGTTCGGAAGTTTGCCCTTGAGAAGCCCGTCAATCCAAGGGTTTTTGTTTGCGGATGTGCCCGAATACGGCGGGTTACCCATGATTACCAGTATGGGGGTTTTGGTCTTGACCTCGTTTGCGGCGCGGGATTCGTCCGAAAGGTCCTTCACAAACGGGAAGATTGCTGGCTGGATCTCTTGAGAGTCAAGGGTGTTCGTGAGATAGACCCTCAGCCGATCATCCCTTTCAAGCTTGTAGCCTAATTCTTCCAGGGTCATGGCGAGCTTTATGTGCGCTATGGTGTATGGAGCAACTAAGAGCTCAAACCCGTAAAAGTTCTTGAGAATATGCCTTTTGACGAGCTCCCGGAACATGCCCCCCATGCCGGACTGCCTGTTCTCCTCATATGCAAGCCTTATGGCGTATTCAAGGAATGTCCCGGTACCAACCGCAGGATCAAGAACGGTAACCCCCTCATTCGCAAGCCCATTTTCCATGCCGAACCGGGTCTTAAGCAGATAGTTAACCGAATTGACAATGAAAGAGACAACGGATCTCGGAGTGAAATAAACGCCACGGCGCTTCCGCTCCTGAGGATTGAAAGCGGCCAGGAAATCCTCATAGAAGTGCATGAAAGGATCTTCTTCGGTCTCGCGTTTCCGGAAAGCCGAAAGTATGTCGTGAAGGTTTGCTACTTTAAGGGTTCCGACCATCGAGTCAACCACCCACGCAAGCTCCTGGGGGACCGTGCTGGATATGCCCTCAAAAAGGGTTTTTACCAAATGAAATGTCTCCGGTAAGAGATTGCTGACCAGGGAGCGATTGAAGTCAGGCTTGCCGTGCTTCGCCGCGGCCATAAAGAGGCCATAGGCGATTGTCTGCGCGTATGCATCCGAGAACTGCTCAACAGATATGCCTCTTATCAGGAATTCGGAGAAAGCGTTGTAGTAGGAGACGATCTGCCCCATGTCCGAAGGTAGGTCTCTCTCAAGACTTTCTCTGATCTGGTAGCTAAGGACGCGTGCCCTGGACGCGAGCGCCCTTGCCAACTGCTCCGGGGTCACGGCAGACTCTGGCTGATAGACTTTGAATCTCTCAAAAAGAGCGGAAAGGGCCTCCGCGTTCGCCGTAGTTGCGCTCATGCGGCCCGGAGGCCCCAAATGAACCTCAGCCACAGGTTCTTGCGAGCCAGCCTGGAAAAGCAGGAAATCACGGTAGTTGGTGAAAATGAGGTTATCGGCCGCGGTCCGGTATCTTTCCAACTGGGCCTTTATATTTTCGTCATTCAGGAGAACGGAAAGATCATCATTTATGTTCTTACACTCGCAGAAACCCAACGGGAACGCCCCAAGCTTTACGACAAAATCCGGGACACCTATTGCCTGACCTGTAGGTTCCTGTATGACATCAAGGCCCGGAAGGCATTCCTTCAGTAGAGCCTCCAGGGGCGCGCGGAAGCTGAGCTCGGAATAACCCCCTTGCTGGTATATCTCGTTTATCCTTTGAATGTAGCGTTTGAGAATTTCTACCATTATACTATTTTCTAACTTATTTCCAATTTATTTTTTACTCAAAATAAGTTAGTATAAAAAGAGAACCAAAGAGAGAGTTTAATTGGAATTTTGAGGCATTTGAATGAACAAAAATTTCATTGAACCGGATCTCATTTCTGATGATATCGTAAATTCAGCTGTGGCTATTATACAAACAGGCCTTGAATCTTTTAGCACCGAAATCATTCCAAAAACTGAAATAATAACTTCTTTTGCCAATATTCTCGGAATTTCGCTGTCAGAATTAACCAATAAAGGTCACGAAAAGGGAAATGAAATTACAGTAGCATATGTTGGAGGTTTTTTTCTACTTAACGCTTTAATATTCCATGAAAAGTTAGCGGCTTTCCAAAAACATATTTTGCCTATTTCACAGCTAGAAAGAAACTTCACAGTAAATTCCTTACAAAAATCATGGGAAACCATATTAAAAGAAATAGGCTATTATCCCATATTTCACATAGCCAAAGAACTTCTTCTAGTTCTTTCAAAAGAAGCTTATTCGCTTCAGGCCTTTGAAACGCTAGTAGAAACTGCTAGAAAAGTTATAGAAATTCAAGGCGCGCTCAGGTATGATCTTGCTGGAAGGTTTTATCACAAACTTCTCGCAAACGCTAAATATTTGGGAACATTTTATACAAGTGTTCCAGCAGCAACACTTCTTCTTAAACTTACTCTTTCTAGAAAAGAATTCCCTATTAATTGGCTAAACCTTGATGACATTGGCAAGCTTCGTATAGCTGACTTAGCCTGCGGCACAGGAACACTTCTAGTAGCAGCAATTAATGCTATAATAGATAATCACATAAAAGCTTCTACAGAAACAAAAACACCCCCTAAAGTTAAAGAACTTCAGAAAATTCTTATAGAAAAAACTATTTGGGGTTTTGACATTTTGCCTTCTGCTATACGATTTGCTGCTTCTATTTTGGTTATGAACTCCCCAGAGGTTTCAATAGACAATATCAATCTATTTTGTTTGCCTTTTGGGGGCGATTATCTTGGCTCAATAGATTTTCTAAAAAGGCGTAGCTTGTTTGACAATGCAATTCCAGCAAAACAAACAAGTGCCCGCTGTGAAAAAACTGTTAAGGTCTCTCTTCCAGAACTTGATCTTTGTATCATGAATCCCCCCTTTGTGCGTTCGACAGGAGGAAATCTTCTCTTCGGATGGCTTTCTCAGGCTGAACGGATAAAGCTTCAAAATAACCTTAGAAAAATAGCAAAAGAATACGGAAATGTAAATATACAAGCTGGCTTAGGAGCGATTTTTGTGCGTGTTGCACATGAATATATGAAACCAGGTTCAAGAATGGCACTTATTTTGCCAAAGGCTATTCTTTCTGGAGTTGCTTGGTCAGAAACCAGAAAACTTATTTCTTCAAGTTATACTTTAAATTATGTTATTCAAAGCTTTGATCCAAAACAATGGAATTTTTCTGAAAATACCAGACTAAGCGAAACTCTTCTTATAGCTACAAAAGGACATAAGCCAAATGCAAAAACTATTTTTGTTAATCTTTGGAAAAACCCCAATAGTACCCCTGAAGCTTCTGTAGTAGCAGAAATGCTAGAAGAAAAGGAAATAGGCGATCTAATGTCTGAAAAAGAAACCTACCTCAACATAAACGGTCAAATAATCGGAACTGTTTATAATGTTCCCTGGGAAACAGTTAAAAAATCTTCAAACTGGCTTTTCTATTGCCCGTTTGCCCAAACATTTTTAACTAAACTCTTTCTTGAACTTTTGGAGGGCAAAGTCGAACTTTTCGGTTGTAAAACAACAATTCCGATGATTTCATTTGAAAAGATAGGAGAAATAGGTTCAGATGTTAGACAATTAGTGGAAAACTTTGAAATTACTGATATTGCAACCCAATATCCTGCTTTTTGGGACCATGATGCCGACAAGGTTTTCACAATTGCTCAAACACCAAACAAATATCTCAGTCTGAAACGCAATAAAAAGGACAATATATGGGCAAATAGAGGAAAACTTCTTTTGGCTAGTAGCTTTCACTCAAGCTCTCAAAGACTTGCTTCTGTTTTAGTAGATAAAGAAGTTCTCTCCAATTCCTGGTGGGTAATAAAAACCTCAGAAAAAAACGCTAAGATACTTTCTTTGTGGTTTAATTCTACTCTGGGTTTTTTGATGTTTTTAGGATATAGAATTGAAACTGCTGGTTCTTGGATGCATTTTAAGAAAAGCATTTTGAAGAAAATGTCCGTTCTTAATCCAGAGGCACTCATTCCGGAACAGGAAAAGATTTTATTAGAAGCATATGAGGAGCTTTGCTCGAAAACACTTTTACCATTTCCAAAGCTCGCAGAGGATTCAGTAAGGCACAGAATTGATGAAGCAATAGAAAGAGCTTTTCAGATTACAATTCTTTCTCAAGTAAGAGAGCTCTTATCAAAAGAACCAATAATTTCAAACAGGCCGCTCACAGAAACCTTATAACGAATTCGTCCGGCTCAACTGTCCTTATTGTTTTATACTCGTTATCAGCTGTTTCTACAACAGCATCGAACGGCAACTTTACCATTACTAACACATCATTACCCTCTGGGTGCCAATATCTCTCAGCTATCCATCTTTTGCTGGCAAAATAAGTATCTTCAGGTATACCCTCATCTCTCCACAAATATACAAAATCTCTACCATGCACTCCAAATAACTTTATTTTGCCGCTTTTATCTTTAAGCACAAGAACCTTATATAAATGCATATCGAGAGGCCCTGGTTCGTCTGAACCCTCAAAAACTTCCCATTGGCCCGGTGCTACTTCCTCAAAACCCATACTCTCGCCAAAGATAATTGTAAAATAACCGGTTTTCTCTACACTGAAATAGTCTTCAAGTATATCTTCGGCTATAGACTGAAATGAATAAGGTTTAAGTTTAGCCACATCAACTCCTTCGGCCCGTAACTTTTCTACTATTTTGTTAATCTCTTCGCTTAACTGGTTACGAAATTCAGTAAAAACTTTTTTCCCTTCAGCTTCCAGTTCTTCCAGTGTTTCTAGCTTATATCTAAGGTCGTCGTTGTATCCAGCCTTTATGTACAAAAATCTAAGTATCTCATTTATGTCAAACATAAGAGAACATCACAAAAAATTTTAACTTTTTAGCCTTCCTGAATACTAATTCTCGACTTTACACCATGATGAGAAGATATGCCTAAGGCTAGTATTATTATACTTCTCGCGTGTTTTCCTCCTTTTCCTATGACTTTGGAGATCTCATCTTTTGGAACCAGAACCTCTATAAGCATGGTTTTGCCCTGTGCAACATTATATCTGACCTTATCCGGTTCGTTTAGAAGCCCCTCTATTGTAGCTTTGAGGAACTTCATCACAGCTTCCCTGGCAGCTTCCTTTGTGTTTGTTGTTGCGTTTGCCATTTTTGTACCTCCTCTTTTGTTAAAAGTTTAATCGGTTTTTATCAGCTCAGAAAACCAATCCTCCGTAAAGTCTAGCGGAGGGGTGGACGGTGGAGCTCCTGAGAAAGGATGTGTATGGGTTTTCAACCATTGGATAAGCAAATCAAGCTGCTGTTTTAAGGTTTCTGCTTTTGCTATTACCTCGGCCGCCGAGTTTTCCTTTTTTTGTATCGTGATACCACCATCTTCTTCAAGTTTAGTAGCTAAAGTTATTGTTAGCTTAGGTGTAGCCTCATTACTAACATTATCAAAAGTTATATTAGCTTTCTCAACAGTTGCTTCTAAATCAGCAATTGTAGATGTTTCATCGTGCGTTGTTCTGTTAACAGAATATAAAGATAAATTACTAGTATTCGCTACAGTTGTTAGCCTGTTTGTTGTTATATTTGCTTCAGTGCTGGTACTTGTCAAAAGAGAACCAGAATGCTCCAGGCTATTAGAAACAACAACTTGTTCTGGGACTATTTCTACTGTTCCTATTCTAGCCCTGTTTCCTTTCAAAAGCTCTATAATAGGAACATAATCAGTTGTAATTCTGATTCCTGTTTCGTCTATGAATATGCTACAATAACCTTTACTGATAGTAAGCGAATTAGCCTCTAACCTAATTTCTGAATCTCCTACTTTAATATATCTAGCCTGTGCTCTAGGAATTATATCATTCCTTGCTTTGTCTTTAGCATAAACCGGAACCGAGCCTAGAATTAAAGGATAGCCTTCTGGTGAAGTGAACATTACTATTACTAATTCCCCGGGCTGATATGTAAAAGTATCGTGGTTGTTCACACTGCAACCCATTGGGAAAATGGGCAAGCAATTTTTTAAATTTTTATGCCCGGGTATTGTCATTACCTCATATAAAGGTAGGCTTATTTTTATATCTGGTTTCAGCTTAATACCTTCTACTTCGGGAAGCCATAAGGCTTCTTTTTGGAAATCAGAGCCTATATCAAAATATAATGGCTCTTCTGAGGCTCCAACAATATAGCCCAGAGTTATACTTTCAGTTTTAGCTACAAACCTAGGCAAGGTTATTCATCCCTGATTTTTCCTACATATAGAACCTGCTGAAAATGTTTAAAGCCAACATGAACAGCATTTCCTTTATAACCACATTACTCCATCTTCCTCTCTTTTCCTTTTTCAAGTTTCTCAAGTTCTCACAGATGAGCATTCTTACCTCCTTATTTTCTTTTTCTCCTTTCTCATTCACAATTATTTTTCCACTTTTATTGCAGATAACATGTGTTCAGCTATTCCTTCCAATATAGTCTTCTCAAATTCATTGTAAAAACTAGGCGCTATATCCTTAAGCACGCAATACCAATAGTAGTATTGATTTGGCGCCGCTATTCCAATATCTGTATGTATGTGATCGTAGTGATTCATTGGTTCAGCAAAGTATTTCCAAAAATATGCAGGAGCTTTACTACCTCCAATCTTTTGTTGGTTTCTCCATTCGGTATTAGGCGCAAAGGTTTCTACTACATATTCTCGGTTTGTTAAAACCCTATCGTCGCTTCTTAAAGATGGTTCAAGAGATTTATCCATTTTAAAAGTTTTCTCCATTCGTATATAGTATGTCGTTTTCTTTCCTGCAGTTTCTTTTGCCGGGTCGCTGCTCCAAGTTGTTGCTATAGGTCCAGGATTATAAAGCTTAACTCCAAGCCTATTAAACCAGGTGTCTAAACCAGGACAAGCAAAGGCTTCCATCTGGTTTTTCGTTCTAAAGTTAACTTCTTGCAAAAACACAGGAGCCTGTTGATACATATGAGAATACAAGTTAAAACTTGCTGTTTCTTCGTCAAATTTTTTGTAGTTATCATCATGAGGATAGTATATAGGAGTTCTATCCGGGAATGCATTTAAGATGTGATGTATCCAACCCCATCTGTATAACACAGCAAGCATGCTAAAAACAAAGAAAGCATAAAGTTTCTTGTCTTGTGCTGTATAGTTTATATCAAATGCTATTCTAAAGCGTTTAAGAGCAGGATCAGTTTCCCCATATGGATATACCTCTCCAAAACTTGCCAAATGATTTGAGAAATTATCTGAGATAATGCTGTTACCAAATAGCTTCTTAGCTACATCATTATTACCTCCATATCCGAGATCTTTACTTATTTCCTTTGTTCTTCCATTTATTTCTAAAAAGTTTCCATCTGTTTCCCAAGCGCTAGCTAACGCCCAATCATTATCCCTTGGAGCTCTGGGATCTGTGCCTCCAGCCATTACTTTTTCATTACCAAGCCATTTTTTATATTTATGTTCGCCACCAGTATCTGATTTGGCTGATATTCCAGTTCTTAAAAGAAAACTTAAACCTAATAAAGGAGTTGTTATTCTAGTAAACTGTTCAACTTCCTTATACTTACGCAAACTTTCATAAAACGGCTTGCCGCTTTCGGCGGTTACAGGATCGTTTTCAAGGCCGTTCCAATAATCTACAAAAGCATTCTTGGTAGTATACGAAATATTCCAGAAAAACCAAGCTTTCCAATTGTTTTTAAAACTTTCGGCGACTTCACCTTGTTGTGTACTTAATGCTTTATCGTCTTCACCGTAAACAGGAGGCAAAGTCCAAGCCCCTCTAATTTCCTTAGTTTTTTCAAGTTTTATGAAATATATTGGATTAGATAACATTAGTAAATCCAAACCAATTAAAAATGCTAATGCTGAGGATGGATGAGTAAAATCCGCATAAAGCAAACCAATATCAGCAGCTCTATTAAGAGGATGTTTGCTAAGACGCCCTTGTCCTCTGGTATCATACATGCTAACTAAGCCTATCTTAGCAACAGAAAACCCGGCCATGTTTCTGGAATTAAGAGGTAATTTTGTTTTTCCGGATTCAAACACATAATCTTCTTCAAGTTCTGCTTGCTCATTAACAACAAGATATCCATTTTCAATCTTAACAGGTTTATTAACTCCAAAAACAGGTTTATATAGATTTTTAGCATATGTTTTAAGTGCTTTTTCGTAAAATTCTATTAAATCAACTCCTTCAATCTTAAACTCAAGAGGCAACTTAACGACTGAGTTACCGTCTCCTTTCATAGAACATTTCCACATATCTCTAGAATTAGTGTAATCGGCATTAGGATCAAAATGGAAGAAAAGGAGCTTTGCCGCTAAATCAACAGCACTAGCAATTCCAATGCTTTCATTATTTACCAAATACGCAACTAAAGCCCCAAATGCTGTTACTTTCTGAATTAAAACCCACCACAAAAACCTCCAATATAACAAGTGAAAAACTAACCTGGGATCTACCATTGTAATAGAAGGATCTTCTGTAGAAAGTTTTGAAAATTCGGTTGGTTTGCTGGTACTTTTCTCTTGTGCTAATACCCTTATTAAAGAAGTTGTGCCGGTTTGATCTGAAGAAAATAGCTGTCCAAACACGCCAGGTGGCATGTTGTTTTGATATTGTAGGGAGCCTAAAATAGCGCCTTCTATAAAATTAGAAGAATTTTGTGGTATTCCACTTTTTGTTTCCCTGAGATTGTTGCCATTTATAACATATATCCCAAAATCGTTGAGCGCAACATAAGCCTCATTCATGGTTGAAGTTTTATTTATAAAGTTAAGTTTGCTAAGCTGAATGTCTTTATACTTTGCTAGTATCTCAGGAACTTCAAGTAGGGGTTTATCAAAGGGATGGCCATAACTAGCGCTTATACTAGTTGAAAAAGTTTGCCCGGGAGTTATTCTGTGGCTAATTTGAGTTATGTAGTAAAGAAATTCTCGATGAGGTATTAGAATTGTCCTACCTGGCAATAAATCGGTTCTGTTAATTAGGCCTATGCTTGCATTAAAATTCCGAGCATTATGTAGTTGTATAAAACATTCTGCAAGCTCATTTGAGAATCTCATTATGCTTTTTCCTTCTTTTCCACTTATAAGCATAGTCCTTTCGAGAGCAAAATAGATATTATCAGTTCCTCCTTCGTTAAGACCAAATCTCAGAATACTTTCAGGATCAGCAAAACCAAACCCGGAAAGCAATCCAGTATTTATAAATTCACTCAGATTGGCAATATCTGTAGAGCCTTTTACTTGATAATAAGTGATGATTTTTCCGGAAACTGCAAAGGTTGAATTTGTCATATCAGTTTCTTTAATGATATAATTTTCTCCATGATCTTTATATGGACTCATAAAGGCGGCTTTTGAAGTATTTTCAGGATATCTTTTTTTGTTTATTTGTTGCTCAATTTGGGTTCTGACAACAGGTTCCTCAGAAACCTTTACAAGTTTAGGTTTGTAGTTAATTCTTGGAAATTCGATAACTAAGTCTCCTTTAGGGGTGTTGTAAATATCCATTTTGAAAACTTCTGCAAATTTCTTAAGAACAACACTCAAGTTTTGCCTTTGGGGATGATAATATGATACCGAATAACCAAAAATTCTCTGAAACATAACTAAAGGAATACCTTTGCCCTCTCCTAATTGCAGTGTATCCAAAAATTCGTGAGCAATGTATAACCTTCCAACAGATTCTAGCACATTTTTACCTTTATCTTCCTTTATTAAAACATGATCAAAATTACCATTTCTTTCATTTCCGTAGCCTTTCCAAGGTAAAATTTCTAGGTTTCCTTGATTATCAGAAAACCCAAAATAGGAAAACTTATGGAAAACATATTTATTGAATAGTCTCTTATACTTCTCTGCATCTACATTTCCATATACAGCTGTTTCGGTAGCTGTAACTTTTGATAACTCAGCATCGCTTATAATACCTAATCTGTAATTAGCATTTAAAAACAGAAGTTGTAAGATCTCAAGCGGGGTTTTATCCTGCCAATAATTAGGCCAAAATAGCTCAGAGCCTTTAGAGTTTATTTTGAGAAAGTATTGAACCAAAAAATCAGCTTTTTCGCCTTTATACCTATCTTTAATCGCTTGTATCCAGAAAAGGTTATCTAGAATGTTTGGAAAAGAAGGTAAACTATCAAGCAGCTGCAAAAAGGAGCTAGCGCTTATCGTTAATTGCTTTCTTGAGGCCGCTGAGTAGCTCTCATTTATATCAGTAATATAACCTGTAAAAACTGCCCTCCAGGTTCCTGTTTCATCAAGCACATCAATCCAAACAGGACATAAAGGTTGAAAAACAATAAAAGGCCAAGAAAGTTCTCTATATCGCTGATTAAATTTATCCTTAGCTACTTCTGAATATACTGTAGAAATCATTGTATCAGGAAAACCTTCATAAATTCCTTTCAAGATTTCATAAAATTCGTTAAAATAGCTTTCGTTAATTATATCAAAAGTGTCAGGATCTAAAGTATAACTATCTACTGGAAAGTTGCTTAATTTTTCTCTCCAAGCAAGGCGTTCTTTATAGTCTTCAACCTCGTCCAATGTTCTAAACTCGCCTGCATAACGCCCTCTTAGTGTTATAGTTCCGGCTTCTTCTCTTGTTAAAAGATAATCCCTGGTAGAAAGGAAAGTTATATTAGCGCTATTAGCACCATTAACTTTGAGTGTTACATCTACAGAAACAGGAATAAGAGGTAGCCATTTAATTTTACTATCCAAATCAAAGCTTTTTTCTAGATCATATCTGTAGCAAACATTGAGCAGCTCAGTTCTATTTGGTTTTTCTCTAGAAAGCCAAATAAACTCTTCACCTGTGAAGATTATTACTCTAACATCCTCACTTCTGTTATATTTTAGCAAGGCTATCCTCCTAAGCTTACAACCTTATTTCGGTTAACTGATCTACTTGAGTTGTTTTGCCTGCGTTTTCCTGGGCTTCAAGTATCTTCTTAGCTGCTATTGTAGCTACCTGATCTGCATCCGGCCCTTGAATAATAAATCTGTTATTTATCGTAGTAGCCGCCCTTTCGGTTTCCCTTCTCCTTTCTTCGGCACCTGCCCAAGCTGAGTAGCCCACGGCTAATCCTAGACCAGCCAGTAACCCCACAGGAGCCGCAATGCCTAACAAACCACCTATACCTCCTAAACCACCAAAAATGCCTTGCATGCCCGACATTCCGGCTCTCATTAGACCTTGAGTAATACCCTGAGCAACACCCTGGGTAACTCCATGAGTAATTGTTTGCGTTAATCCACCTCCAAAACCGCCGCCACCTCCTCCGCCGCCTAAACCAAAACCGCCCGCTCTTTCAAGCCCCGTAATACCTCCTATACCAACAGCCCCAATACCTGCCGCTTCTAATATATTTATCATTACATGGCTGAATATACCTAAACTCTCAGCAGCTTCGTTTATATTGGCAAGAAATTTTCTCATTATGGTTTCTTGTTCTTTCATCATTACATTGCCCCTTTCCCTCATTTCGGCTTCTTCTTGTGCAAAGCGTGTTTGTTCTTCAAGGGTAAGATTAAATGCGTCTCCGGTAGTTGCTAGTTTTGAAATCCCCTCAGCGGCTGTTCCCATTCTTAATGCTACTTCCTCAGTAGAAATCCCCAGCTGTCTATATATTTCCTGCGCTGCAAGCGAAGAACCTAAAGCGCTTCCTATTTGGCCAGGAACCTCTAACATCGCCCTTGGTAATTCAGCCCCTATTTTCGCCCTGAATTCTGCTATTGCTTGTCCTGTCGCTTCTCCTTGATACCCTAATATTCTTGCCGCTTCAATTGTTTGCCGTTTCCATTCCTCAGAAGCTTTATCCCAATATTCTTTTATCATTTGAGGTTGTACACCCATAAGATGTTGCCAAGCCGCAATACCCTCAGAACCAGCCTGTAAAGCTCTTGTTGCTATATCTTTAACCTCAGGGGATTGACCAAAATTAGCGAGATACCAAAGCATAGTTCCTGTTTTGTTAGGATCAAAACTACTTTTTGCTATGTTCATTGTATCAACAAAGTCTCTAGTAGAAATTACACCCAAATTAAGCATATCTCCAAACTCTTTCGTTAAATCTATTGTGCTACCTAAGGTAATACCATACATTCTAAGGCTAGTAAAAATGTCTCTGAAAAAACTTTCAAATTGTCTAAATTCTACATTAGCTTCCCTTGCAGCTTTTGCGAGATCATAATACGCGCCTACAAACTGAGGAAAATCCATTCTTGTTAGGTCAGACATGTATTTAGAGAAATTGAATAAAGCTTCTTCGCCATAACCTGTAGTCATTTTAAAGGATTCAAGTGTTCTGGAAAGGTATTCTATTTGCTCGTCCAATTGTCGGTGCGCTTCTGCTGAACCAGAAGCTGCTTCAATTGTTAATCTTTGGAATTGTCTACCCCACTCAGTTTCAAAGAATATTTCACTACTTTTTAGACTTCCTATCCATCTTTTAAGAGTTTCCTCGGTTTCGCCTACCCTATAAGATAAACCTCTTAGAGAGAATTCCAGCCTAGCTGCTTCTCTAGTTCCTATAGGTTCTTCTCCTGGAACGGCCATTATTCCCCTCATTCCATATATGACTCTATTCATCGATTCTGCAAATTGTATTAAGCGACCCCCAAGATCAATCAGAGAAGCCGGAACAGTAATCAGGCCTAATGCCCTTGCCATTTCATTCCAGATTCTAGACCAAGTCTGTAAGCTGTTTTGCCCTTCTACAAGCTGTCTATTGATATTATCAAGAGAACGACTTACTGCCTGAGTTTCCCTATCTATTTCCCTCATTAGATCCGGGTGTTGAGATATTAACCTCAAAATTTCTCTCAATAGTTCTTGATGTTTAACAAGATTCCAAGTCCCCCTTTCTACTGCTTCTGCACGCATATTTTCTAATTGCTGTATTGTATTGCTAACTGTCAGTATTTCTTTCATAGTAAATCCCTGAGTAATCAAAGCATCTCTGCTGGAGGCAATAGCTTCATGTAATTCCTCAAGAACAGAACGCGCTTTTTCGGCGTCTTCTACAGTGACTATGTATTTTAGGTTTTTAATAATGTCTCTTTCCCCAGGCATATCAGAAATAAATATCAGCAAGCTTAGCGCTTGCCAAGTTTATGTTGGTTTCCCTTTCTTGAGCCTTAAAGGCTTCATCTGTAAGGTTAAAAAGTTTCCATTGCTTTGAGGGATGCAGTTGAAATCCAAAATTGTAACTAATCCTGTAAGCGCGTTCAACATTCCAGTTGTAGCTGAAATCCGTTAAGTAGCCAAAATATACATTCCAGTTCCAAATAATAAGCAATTGTTGGGTTGACTGTTTATAAAAATTAGAAAACTCATTTAATTTTATCCAAGCAGGGCTAAGCAAGTGTAAAGGCAAAAATGTTACTAAGGATTCGTATAAAGGCTGATAAAGATGAGCTACTATTTCTAGAAGCTCCACCTGAGGTTCCAACATCGTAGTTTGCCCAGAACATTTCATTCCTAATATATCGTTGCCAAAATATTGCAGTTCAAAGCTTTCAAAACCGTATTTCTGTATATTCTGCAATTTTGCATAGTTAAAATCAACTGATTGGGGATTGAGAAGAAACCTATACAAACCCGGCGGATCCAATACATCGGCTATTTTTGCCATTGCTCCTGCAACAGAAGCAGGAAGAACATTGCCAGGGTTCCAAGATGATAGGCCTTTTAGGAGATCGGATGCAGCTATGGAGGTTGCTGCAAATGCGCCCGGACTAGTGAGATAAGTGGTTACAATCTCATTTACAGAGGTTAAAACATAATGATAAAATAAGCTTTTTCCCCCTTTTAGATAGGAGGAAAGTCTGTTTGTATCTACAATAACAAGTTTATCTGCTCCGTATGCTACCGCTCTCTTTAGAGCCTCGTTTGACATGTTTCCCTCTCTTAGCTAATTCTGAACGAACCCATTCATAAAGCTTAGAATTAGGTTGCGCACTTTCAAGTTCAACCCTACCCTTCATAGCCATAAACATTTCTGGATTGATAAAGGCTTGAAGGGCCTCAAGTTTTTTACTTTCAAGCTCCATAAGTTCTTTTTGATCTTTCAGTAGATTATGTAAAACCCAGTGAAATATAAGAGGTGTATTTAGGATCCTAATGAAACTTGGATCCCAAGGATTTGAAAATCCTAACCCCCTGAATACCCTCCAAATTCCACGAAAAAACCGCGTTCTATATTTTCTATGTTTTCTTTGTATTTCTTTTGAAACTCTTCTCTGGCCCTTGCTTCCCCTATCTGATATGCCTTATAAAGCTGTTCTACAATCATAGGGGAAAGGCTTAAAAGAAGATGCCTCAGATCAACTTTGTTGGTTTCAAATCGATAACTTATAACCTTGTTATCAGAAAGTCTTTGAACTTCTACAATTGCTAGATTCAGAACCTCCAAAGGAAATAATTTCTCCTTTGTAAGAGCGTCCATGTTATTTAGTTTTCGGAAAATCCATCTGTATTCATATTCCCATAAAGTTCCCATGGTCCATATAAAACCAGCTAAAGTAACCTTCCATTCAACCCTGCCTTCATTCAAAAGCTCTAAGAAATCCTGCAAGGTTTCTTCTGTGGGATATTCGAAATTTAGAAGTTCAAGCATGACAAAACCTCCTTATCTTCGTTTTACACGGCATATAACCCCGCTTCCTTAACTTTCCCTTCAGGGTATATCTTTATATATCTTTAACCTAAAACAGGCCGCTCCGGGGATTTAGGAGGATATCAGGCGGGAGGATTAGGTACAGGCTCACCAGAGGCAGTAAACTCTTCAACATAAACGGCAACCATGTCAACTGTGTCTGTTACATGTACATTATCTATGTTGACGGTATAGTTATATCGGCCTACAACGCATTCGCCAAACTTAACTCTGAGCCCTCGTCCTGTAGAAGGATGAACGGCGTCCATGATTATATCAAATGGTATTCTTTGAGAGTTCAATATCTCTATAACAGGTATTCCGGCGGCCTTAGCGAGCCTACCTAAAGTTGTTTGTGGATCTAGCAAATCCGCGGTATAAAGCACAAAACCTTGCGCAGATAGAGAAATAGGTTCCATAGGACCCCATCCTATCTGCACAATTCTTCCTGCGTCCCAGGCATTTAAATGTCTAACCGCCTCTGTTCTCCTATTATAGTTTACACTTAGCTGTCTTATAAAACCGATTTCGTTTTCGTCCATGTCGTATATGGTATAGCTACTGGGAATAGCAATATTATATCTACCTCCAAATGCATCTGGAGGAGGTAGTGAAACACCCAATTGACTTCTTCTTCCAGGTGCTTTTCCGGCCATGTTACCTCCTTATGTTTTCTTCTCTTATTTCCAAAGGTTCTCCTAACCTTGTAGTATCCGATTCAAAAACGAAAGGGGTTGCATAGGCAATTATGTAATCAGCTATCTCTGCAAACCTTGTTGGGTTGTTAATAGCAATATCAGCAAGCTCTTCAAGTTCCTCGGCTTTTAATTTATCTCCTACTAAGCGCTTAGCGGTCTCATACGAAACCCCTAACCATTTATAATTACCTAATTCCTTTAAAGGTAGAACAGTTATAGTTTCATAAGATGTCCAATATTTCCTTCTCTGTTCTCTGGTTTCAGCTGATATCCCCAAACTTGTAAGATATTTCATTATTTCGTTTAAACTTGTAGCGATAACATTACCAGTAGTTTTATCATATAAGGCTATTTTCTTAGGTTCCTCTCTAAGGGCATTTAAGATCCTTGGTACAAAACCGAGCTTAGTTTCTCCAAGCAATGCAGTTCCAACCCATTGAGGGTTTCTGATATATCTTGAAAGGTTTCCTCTCATATATTCTTGAGTCATTACAAACGGATCGCCATAATCTATGGATAAAAGAACAGGGCTCTGCATTGCTCTTTCAATAGGAGCATATTTTTCAGCCCATTCTTCAAGCTCGGTTGTTAACATTAGGCTCCTATTCTAGCGATTGCGTAATCAAACTCACAGAGCACCTTCTTGATCGGATAGACCGGCACATATTTGAAGAAGGCTCTCAGAAGAGTAGGATCAATGGCATCTTGATAAACTTTTACAGAGCTTTGATCGAATGTTTGTATAATACCTGTAAGTGTGTAGTTGGTTAGCTTGTTTATTAACCTTAGTGTTGCCGCATTAACTATTCTAGCGCTAAATTTTTGCCCCCTGAATTGCCTAAAAGCAGCTCTCAGATCCTTCTTAATCCAGTCTTCTGTTATTACAATAGTCATTTCACTATCCTCAATTGGCTGTTCTGGATACGCAACATTAGTTGAACTATCAACAACCGGAACACCATTTCTGTTTTGAATTACTAGCGCTCCATAATCCTCTAACATTTGTACAACGCTAAGAGGCCAACTAGAGGCCCTTGGAGTTATTCCAGATATCGCCTTTTCTAAAAGAGGTGTTGCAATGTCTGTTAGAGTAAGATATTTTCCGAAAGCAAGGATTGTAGCTATGATAGGTGTTATATCGTTGCCGTATGCATCATATACATATGTATCAGTGTTCATTTGGCCATTGATATCTGTCCAAACAGCTACACTGCAGCTTCCCCCATCAATAACCCCATAAAAAGCCCTCTTACCTTTAGAAGCCTGCTGCTTAGCCCAATAAGCTATACCTGAGATAAACTCATCTCTTATTCTATTCCAGGATATATTGTTTGTATGTGAGAAGATAGCATACCTTTCCTTTTGCCCTACAACAGGGTCGGAAAGTGTTTCACAATGGGTATACATAGCCTGGAATAAGCTATTGTTATACATAGTAGCAGCTATAAGCTGAACATCAGCACCCTCAAGGGCGGCAAGAGCATTTAGATAGCCGTTTAAAGTATTAGAAGAAGGAGCAACAATAACTATGCTTCTAGTACCTACAAAATCTCTGCCTAGCAATAACCTAGCTATATTAGCGGCCTCGGAACCTATACCATGATCAGCTATTACATCTTCTATTGTAAAGTATTCTGTAGGTTTATTTACAACAGCTTCTTTATCGGCATACTTGTAATAAAGAGTATAATCCCCACCCGGAACAATAGCAGCCTGAGGCTCAAAGCACAAGGTCCTATCACCGCCTCCAGTATAGGGTTCACTTGCTGGTCTTAAATAGTTGGAGCTTGCCTCAGGATCAAATATATCAGTAGAACCAGCAATTCCTGTATCCCAGCCAATTGAAGTAAGATCAATATAAGTACTTGGAGCGATATACTCAATTGAATTTGAACCTTCGACTCTTATAGCTTTCCAATTACCAGTGTCAACAACAAAGTATATGTAATAACCAGAGGCACCTGGAATGCTTGTCCATTCAATTTTCTTTACCTTTGTAGCATCTACAGTTGTAAATTGGAAATAACCGTTCGTGGGTTCCACGCTGGGGAGCGAATGTTGTTCATTTTCAAAATAAGCAACTATAACAACTTTAATTGTATTTGTTCCGCTCCCTGCTTCTAAGGTTACATTACTTGGACCTTGCAAATATGTAGTATGTTCTTTCCAGGTGGCCGTTGTCGTATCTGTTATATCGGCCTCAGTGTCGTTTATCAAATTACTATCTATCATAAGCCAAGGGCTAAGCCCGTCTCCCAACGACTGATCAGCAGCTATCCACTTGATTCCTGAAACGGTTTGTTTTATCAAAATCTTATAATCGCCTGTGTCATATTCCAACGGATTCCAAGATAGCCTAAATCCACTGTTGTCTCCTAAAGTTATAGAGACCGGCTCCGAGGCCAAGCCATAATCAGTGGGTCCAACATTAGGAACCATCCAATGGCTTGTATTAATATGAAAACCACGAGGAACAACCAAAGCGTAATATGTTCCAGCACTTAAAGAACCACTTATTTCCGTAATACCTGTTATTTGAGTAGTTCCTAAAGGAACATTTAGCCACTTAATTGCGTAATTATTGATTTGCGTTTCTGTTATATCCAGTAGTGTGTTATTCAAAGTCTCGTAGCCCCCACTTGAGCTAGCAAGAACGAAGTGACTATTAATAAAGTAGTTTCTTGGATGATCCCCAATTTCCCATAGCGCGTTTCCAATTTCTCTAATAGGATAATTCCAGGTACCGGTATTTAACATATCAATATATCTTGGAGTTGCGCCATTACGAGTAATTGTTGTTGTTCTATCAGTGTTTTTCCCTCTCGTATTGCATATTACAGCTAGCTTAACAGAAGGAGGCAAATTAGCGAAAGAAACATTTGCTCCTTCAACTCTTCTTACTATTATATCTCCTAAAGCCATGGAAAACCTCCTTTATTTTCTAAACCTTCGAGAAAGCTTCTTATGATATGTTTCGAAGAACTTTTTTCAAATTCTTCTTTGCCCCGTATACGGTTATAGATCTTCTCCATTTCTTTAGAAACTTCGCTAATAGGCATAGGCAAGTTTAATACTTCAGAGAGAAGAAAATAGCTGCATAGCGTGGTTCTTCTCGTCTTTTTTCATGCTTCTGGCTTAGTTTCCTCATTCCCTCTAACTCTCTTGCAGCTTCTCTAAGAAATCTAGCTGCTTTTTTTATGTTTTCTCTCATGGTTTTACCTCCTTGTTTTTACCTATGGAACCCAATTGGGTTCAGGAACAGCATCCTCAATAATGGGTCCTACCCTTCTTTGAACCTCCTGCTGAATCTGAGCCCAAATTTTAAAATTGATTTCGCTTTTATAAAGTGTCTTATCGGGTAAATAAGAAGTTGTTGTCATAGCTCCAAAACCTAAGCTGTTAGGAATAATGTAAATGCCATATTTGTACAGCATAAACCTAAACCATTTGTTTGTAAAACCATAGCCTACTACTGATTGAATTAATCTGTTTTCATCTTGAGTTAAAGCATAAATGCCAAATCTTGCATTTAAATTCTGGCTGTAAGCAGTTACTATTTTTTCACCGTCCAGGTAACCAACATCGCCAATACCTAGAGGTTTCAAATCTGAAACTTGAACATCAACTGTAATCTGAGGCATAAATCTTATATCCTGTTTATAAACTCCAGAAACATAAAGATTTCTGATTTCTTCTTTTACATAATCCCTAAAAACAGAAGCATCTGGATGTTCCAATAGATATGTTCTCAGATAAGCAATTAATACATCCCGGATATAATCCTGATCCGTTGCTATGAACGGTTCTTTGACTGCTTCCGGAATTATGATTTTCCAACTCACAGATAACCCCCACGCTTTACATATTCTTCAATGATAACAGAATCAAAAGATCTAGCAACGCCCTTCACATCTATGAATTTGTCATCTACTGTTGCTTGTTTGTTTTTAATATTAACTCCTATTTTCATAGTAGCCCTAAATTTCGGTCTTGATTTATGAACAAAATCAATACTCCATTCTACTCTTCCCGATTCTGGTCTTTTAAGAAAATCATATGTTTCTATTTTCACAATTCTAGAACTAACAGGATAAACACCCATACTTTTGAGCGTCGAAGAAAGTTTATTTGCGGAAATATCTATTAACAAATTTTTATCCTGAAACTTTTTTAGAGATTCCAGCTTTTGTAAAAATGAATAAATAGAGAAAAACGGAGGAGCCATTTCCTTTTTCTGATACTTCTCAAGTAGCTTTTTTATCATATTACTGGCATAACTAATAGTAAGCGTGTCGGCTTTTTCAACACCGCTTATGAAGATTTTGATAAGATTAATCAAATTAGCTATATCAGGTTCGGACATCTTTTCGGCAATAGGAGGTAATTCAAAAGAAAGTGGAGCTTTTTCATCCTCAGGCTTAGGTTCTGGTTCTATCCTACGGCCAGGGAATTCTGGGCTGGGGACGCCCGGTTCACCTTCGAATTCAATTGGTACATCAGGAATAGGTTCCTCAGCTGAGGGCGCGATATCTTCTAATTCTTGAGCTAATCTTCTCAAAGAGGCTAAAATCTCATTCGCTCCTTCCACTAACATCTATTACCTCCTTAGTTTCGCCGAACAAGGTCTTATCAAATTCTTCCAAAACCAAATCTTCTATTTTTTGCTCCCTTTCCTCCACCGCTCTTGCCGCTAAAACTGCTTGCGAAACAGCAACAACAACTCTCGGAACTTCTATAACTAATTTCAAGGTTTTTCCGTCCCATTCTCTTTCCACTATTTTCATGGTAATGCAAACCTGTAAATAGGATGTGTTTCTTCAATCAAAGCCATATTAAAAATTTGCAATAAAAGTTTTGATTGTTGCACTTGTCTAGAAATACTCTGAAGCCAATATCTTTGAAAATCACCTTTTCTAACTAGAATGCAACCTTCTCTTATAATAGGATAATCAGTAATCCAACCTCTGGGTGTCATAGTTATATTCCAACCCATTTCCGTCTCAGCTATTCTTTCATCTCCGGCTGCTAAATGAAATCTTCCTTCAAACACATCATAACCACCTTCAAATCCAGTCCCGAAACATATTGGACAATCTTCCTGAGTAGAAACACCCGCCCAGTTATCATGACAGTGCGGGCAGGTTTGACCATACCTTTTTCTGATTAAAAGGTAACAAGGTTCACCTTTTTGAGCTAATAATATGTTCAATCTTCTAAGCTGTTCAAGTGTTATCCACTTTAACCTACCATCAAAACCATCTATATCTTCATCTAATTCACTGACAGCTTGAACATCCCCTAGAGGTTCCTCGCCTCTGGAGCTTGAAATATAAGTCACTTTGTAATAAAGATAACCTTTTTGCAAAGTTATTCTATGCCTATAAAACGCAACTGTTATGGGAGTTGGAGTAAGTTTCGTCCAATCGTTTAGATTATGACTGACATAAACATTCCAACCAGTTATATCAGGAACATTAGGTATTACTTCTTCCCAATTTACCAGATTATAAAATACACCTTCGGCGTCCAAAGTTCTTTCAACTTTGATTAGTTTTTTCCAAGGTAAAACATCGTAAGGCATTAGGAGTTAAATTTCCAAGGTTCTTGTTAGCTCTCACGGATACATAGCAGTCCAGAATAGATTCATAGACAAAGGTCTAAGAACCCTAAACGGATACTTTTGAAGTGTTATAGGTTTTGGCCTTATGGTTCTCCAAACATAGTCTTTTTTGAACAATCTCAATGGCTCTATGTATTCTCTTCTTAAGAACTGATACAGAGAGGAATATTTATCACCTCTATAAAACGAAACTCTAACATCAGTAGAATAATCAAAGAAATTATGCGCCTCCATTATCCCGTGCTGTAAAAGAGCGTAATACATCGCTCCTGTTATGACCAAATTTGGAACAGGAACATTATCAAGCGTCCAAGAATATACAAGTGCAGGAGGAGTTATATTAACATCGTCAACAGCTCTTTGCAAGTAAGTGTAAAGTTCTCCATCTTCCCATTCGTGTATTCTAGGATCGTGTAAAATGTATCTTTTTGGAACTTGTAAAGTGTTTATGTCGCTTAGATGAGTTCTTAAGGTATCAATAAAGAATTGTATTCTGTCTGTTTCTACCATTCTAAGCTGACCTGTTATCTGTAAAGGATTTCCGTTATAAGTTCCAGAAGCAATTATATCGTAAGTTTGATTAGCTTGAAGTCCGTCAGCTATAAAAGTAACAATATATCTTGTTTCTTCTACATCCAATTGGCTTATTGGCCTAAGAATTCTGACTTTGACTGGATTGCCATTTAAGGATATTTGGAACTCAGGATTTTCAACTACAACAGGGGTATTGTTATAACTAAATTCAAAAAATAAGGTTACATGGCTTCCAATATAAACTGTTCCCGGACCGCCAGGAAATTCATGGCTAGACCATGCGGCGCCCCAACGAGGATTTGAAACCATAATTACAACTTTATTGCAACACCCCCGGGAAGTTGTTCTTCCCTAGGCTCTCCTGCTTTCATAGCGTTCTCCAAAACAGCACCTATACCTCTAGCAACCCAATAAGTTACCGCTAAGCCAGTAGGTATATCTGTAATGATACTTCCTAACTTCTCCATGCTTTGGGCATGCATTTCAGCATAAAACTCACCTGGTATATTAGAATTATTAGGATTTCCAAACTTTTTATGAGCAGATTGTTTAGCTATACCATTTTCTTCACAAGCAAAATATATCCTTAGAGGTCTATTGTCAGAAAGAATAGCTATCGGATTGCTGACAAGCTTTTGAAGCTTTGCTGCAAAACTAATATTGGTAAGAAACATGGGATTAGGAAGTAGCTTTATGCTGACATAAACAGTAGCCTCAACCGACTCACCTTTATCTTCTATTTCTATATCAGTCCAAAAAGGAGAGCTTATCTTGTAAGTATCAGCGAAACTGGTTAAAACCTTTATAATTTCCTCCTGCAAAGTTATCCTCCTTTTTTTACTGTTCTTCTACTCTCAAACCAAGCTCTTCGGCCCACTCGAGGAAACCTTCTTCCAGTTCAAAACTTAACGGAAAAGGAAGAAGTTCTTCATAATAAACCCAAATATACTCATGATTTATGCGAACTTGCTCATTAGTATCAGCTGTAATTTCACCCGTATCTTCATAATCAGCATAAACCCAAGCTGCTACTCCTACAACCCTACCTTCTTTATCATAAAGAAGCCAGTCAGGATTAGGTATAAGATCGCGTAGCGTTATGAAATCGTCTTCTGCTTTTTCTAGTTCCTCGGCGGCCTTTCTAAGAAGCCTAGCTATTCTTTTTGCGCTTTTCATAGTTCTACTCCTGATAAAAAAAGCCGGGGTTGCAATAGCTAGAGAAACATTCTCCAATACTGCAACCCCGGCCCCCGTTTCGGAGCTGTTATTTATTCCTTCTTCTTTCTCCCTCTTTTTGCTTCTGCTGCTTTTGACGGTTCGCCAATCACATATCCTCTCTCTGATTCATCAATAACTTTTTCAAGCTCTTCTTGATAAGGGTTATCTTTATCAGGTATAACAACACCCTCAGGTTGCGTTATACCTTCCGAGGAAGTAGTGGGGAATGCCTCCTTCATCTTTTCAAGAGGAGTTGGCTCGAGGGAAAACTCTGCTATATCTTTTTTGAGCTGTTCTTTCGCGGTTTCGCTATCTTCATAACCATGAAGTAGGGGAACATCTCTTATAAGGGCATCCTTTAAAGATCTGGAGTTTATTATCTGCTCTTCCTTAAAGAGCTTATATAGATCAACAACATCACCCGGGAAAAGGGTTAACGCCAGGTCTCCTAGTATTATTGATCTCTGTGAGAAATTAGCGAGATAGCGCAGTTTCGTTAGATCCACTTTCACCATGCTAGGTTCGCCAGTTACAGCGATAGAGATCTTGCCACCGGTCTTTTCCAGTAGCTCGAACACATCTATATCCTTTTTTGCTCCTTCTTTGGCCATATCAAAAACCTCCTTTGTTTGGTAAGGTTTTGTTTTAAACTTCTTTTAATTACAAGCTCAAAACAGGCAGATCTAGCTTTACTGTTTCACTTCCGGTAATACCATTAGCACGAATCCTAGCGGCATACTTAAGAGCACCCATAGCAACATGTGTAAGTGTCATACTAGTTGAACTGGCAGCTATCATATCGGAATACAGACCGCTTGTAAATGTAGCCGAATACATTGTATTATTATTGTCATCGTATAAGGTTATCCCACCGGCGCCGTAAACCTGCACAAAAACATAATCCTCCCAACAAAGAGTATACCTGCGCAGATCTAATTCCGTATGGTTAGCGTCTAAAGTAACAAGATGTCTTGTTATATAATAATGCCCAAAGCTCTCTGGGCTATAACCTTCAAGGGCTGGAACTTCCCTTAAGAGAAATACAGAACCGGTGCCCCCGGCTGCAAGAACTATTTTTACTTTATCAAGGAATAGGGTCTCAGGAAGAGCTACTCTTACGGTTGCAGCGCTTGTATTATAAATAAAAGCCAAATTAAGGTTCACTAATTCTTTGAAAGTAATTATGGTGTTCCCAACTCCATCAAGAAAATATGATTTAGTCAGATCAGTATCAAGGGTTCTAGTAGCCCTTATGTAAAGCCAATACAACGGTCTTGAACCTAAAGGTCTTTTAAAATTTCTAGGAATAGTTACATCAGCAGCCCAACTATCACTTGCTGAGGTTACTCGAAGTATTTCCTTTGCTTCTCTTATAACCGGTGTTAACTTCATTTTTTACCTCCTCAATATGTCCCTTCCCTAGAGTTTCAGCCTCTCGCGAGGGCCTCTAGGGAAGGGACACAGTTTATTCATTTATACTCACGAGGGCAATTCAAATCCAACCCTCGCGCAAGCAAACGGGTTGTATATGATGATACCTAGATGCTCGTAGCCCGTAAAGCCAAGAAGTAGGTTCCCCGGTTCGTCGGCAGGTATGACCTCCGTATCCGCCCTTATCGGCATCCAACCAAGATACTCAGGAGCACTAAGAACATAGGCATAATGAAGCCCTGTTGTTGGATCGGGCTTTATAAGCTGAGATATATAAAACCTGGTTCCAAACAAGGTTCCAAGATAACCTGTCGTCCTAACCTCCTGGCGAGCAAGCTCGTCTATCTGAGTCCATTCCCAGTTCCTCACGCTATAAGAGAGCGCCGGAGAACCAAGGATCTTATCCACATTAAGACGATGCTTCTCAACCTCATAAATGCACCTAGTAAGTATTTCCTTAGAAAGCGGTCCGGCTATCACATATTCAGCATTAGTTATAATAGAGGAGGTATGTATTGCAGCAAATATGGTTAAGTCTTCCCTAATACCCAGGCTCTGCATGAGTCTCTGCTTCGCCCTATCTATGACATTGAACTTTCTATATTTCAGCTCCTTAAACGGAATGTAAACTCTGGCCGCTATTTCAAGCTCTGGAATCATCGTTCTAGTTGACTTTGCTACTATCCTTCTAGAAGCACCGTCATCGGCAACAATTACTGCATCAAATTCTGCAATATCGTTGTCAAAATACATTGGAACGCCATCAGGATATGGCTCAACCACAAGTAATTGTCTACCTATCGGATAGTGATCTAGATAATAACGAACTGGGGTTGTTAAAGCAGCCGCAAGCTTTAACAGACCTGATCTATCAGGGGCCTGTAAAGCTGCGGTTATTGCGGCCTCCTTTATGAGACCCTCTTGCTTCTTCTCCGTAAGGGATTTTCCTTCTATCTTAGCCATTTTTATTTCCTCCTTTTACGATGTTACGACAAAGGTTCCAAGGAGTATCCTCAAAAATGTTCTACCGCCTACATTGGCTACATTTATTACCCTCGCGGGGTAAACACCTGCTCCGGTTGCTGGGCTCCACACAGCATAATTATTACCATCAGGACCGGTAACGCTAGCTACAGTAAGTATTGTCCAGGGAGTATAGGTTGCAGCAGTATCAAACGGCGCTACAATATCGTCTGAGTTTGTTCCAAAAGGAACCATTTCTTCAGCCCATTGAGTTTGCTGATAATAAGCACTCCAACCTTGGAATATGACAAGTTCGGCCGGAGGATATATAACTGTTACTTTTTGCAGCTTAGCGTTGGCAAAGTCATAACTATGATATGCTACTCCGATATAAGCAGCCAGATCAGTGGCGCCCTGTACTCTGACATCCTCGGCACCGTATACATAGAAGGGAGGAGCCTGATCTGGCCCCCACCCTCCATATGTTCCACTTCCGATTCCGACGGGAGAACCACCTACAAACCTGTAATCGACACTATCAGGAGGTACGATGTTATATTCTCCCATTTTCCATATATATGTTGCGCTTCTTTCTATCATTTGTTTTACCTCCTACATTTTTTGCTCTTTTAAGCTTCTAACACACATCATTTTCTCCTTAAAAAGTTTCTTCTTCTTAACCTAGCGAATACCATCCATAAAAAGATCAGTAAGATCTATCTCAGTGCCATGATTAGGGATTTCAATTTTACTGTCAGTTTCTTCTATATTCTCTATAAAATTAGCAATTCTCTCAAGTTCTGGTTCCGTATAAGTAGCTAAAACATTCTTTTGCTCGCCAATCTCAGCGCTCGTAAAAACCTTCTTTCTAAGCCCAGCATTGATAATTCTACCTATCAGAGCCTCCTTAGAAGAGGTCTTAGTTTCCCAAGAAACAACCGGCTTCTTTTTAGGTTGCTCAGGAAGTTCACCGCTAAATGTTACGGGCTTTCTCGTTCTTTCCCTTTTCTCAGGTTCCTGAGCTATAGTAACATCTGAATTTTTCTTCGCTCTAAGCTTTCTTAACGCCTCTGCTACCTTTCTTTTTATGCTGGCTTCGGCAAATTGGCTACTTCTATAGAGATCAGAGCCCTCACCTTCCTCAGCTGAGGTATAGCGTGTCTTAGGTCTATCAGTAGTTCTATATATAGTTTTAGGCGATGGAGGGCCGTATTTCCTACCAAGCACTTCCAGTGCTTTGCCCAATTCTCTAAGGGCTTCAGCTAGCTCTTTTGTTCCTTCTATTTTCATTTATTTTGCCTCCTTTTATATTTTTGCATAAGTTTTTATTTTTTACTCCTTTATGTTCTCCATGAAAAATTGCTCTAGGTTGCCAATTAAAGGATCTTTGAAGGTTGTAGTCATTCTAGGCACTATCTCAGATGTAGGCTTTTTTGAATTTTTTCTTACTCTTTCTTGATGTAATGTATTTATTTTTTCTATTACTTTGTGTTTCATATATCTTCTCTTCAACTCCTCTAAATAACTTTCAACTTTTGCCATTGCTTTTTCTCCTTCTTTGGTTTCCTCAACTACCTCAGCATTTGCTGCTGGCCAAACATTTTCATAAGTTTTTCTTATCGCTATTTCAAAATCCTCCCCATCTTGAATCAAATGTTCCAAATATTCATAAACATCTGAAGCAAAACTGTTTTCCTGAGTTGCCAACTTTCTTACTTCACTAACCAACTCCGGGGGCAATATTTTAATTTTATCAGGCAGCTTTTCATCGTGAGCTCGATCCAATACTTTTTCCTTCTCTACTTTAGGGCTTTTTTCCCAATTCTTGACAGGTTCACCCTTAAAATCTCTTTCTTTATTTGGCGCTAAAGGCATTTTAGAAGGATGCTTAACAGGTTCTTCAGGATTAACTGATATTTTGCGCCTCATGCTTACCTCCTACAATTTTAACAAAGAAGCTAATTTAGCAAACAACCTTTTGGTTTGAGGCTCTACTTTGGTACTATATTTGTAAATAACCGCTAAGGCAGGTTCAATACCTTGTTCAAGCGCTGAGTTCAATTCTTCGAAGAAATTTTTTGAAAGTTCAGAAGAAATGCTATTATCAATACTATCAATTAATCTACTTAGATCAATCTTTGAAACGCTAGCTATTATCTGGATCACTTTAGCTTTAGGATCGGCGCCTTCGCCACCTGCTTTACCACCTAAATGCAGAGGAACTATAATACTATCCTCAAAAAAAGAGACTTCATGGCAGATTTCATAAACTAGCCTTTTTTCTCCATTAGCAAGCGCGATCTTTTCCATTTTGTGATTTTTTACATGATCACAATACTCCTCTTCGGTTTCAGCTACATTACCACAAATTGAACAGATAGTATATCTGGTTAAGGCCCCCATGCTGGTGTCTGTTATCTTGCCTTCGATTATTAATTGAATTAACCCGGGGTGGATCTTTTCGGCTAATTCCTTATCAATTGCTAGAATGTTTTCTACAAAAGCGCCTATCTTTTTGGTGTTATCCCAGGGAACATATTTACTTGTTAGAACATGTCCGATAATGAGGTCGTCTTTATGGTCAATTGAAACTCTTTGGCCAATAAATGTTTTGTAATTTTCAGCAAGCTCTTTTTCGGGAAAATAATCACCGTTGCCATTAGGCCCCCAATATTCCCCGCTAGAAACAGAGTGGTTTCTTATGTATAAATACTTATCAGTATCAAGCTCATATATTGCTGCAATTTTTATAAAAGCGTTATAGCCTACTAGGCGTCTTAAGCTTACAGGGTTGGTTGCAACCCCTGCTATTTTAGCGGAACCAAACTTTATTATCATGGCTCGTATAAGAATACAGGTTTTTGTTCAACTAAAATAGTTGCCCAAGGGTTCAGAAGATAGTCTTCGGAAAAGTCTTTTTCTTCATATTCCTTAGCACCTACTATTTCAAAGCTATTTTCACTAGAAAACTTAGCAGAACCCTTTTGAGCTCTCCAATATTCTTTAGCAGCTTTCAGGGCCTTTTCTTCAGAAATTGTTTCTACTGTTATAATCTCATTGTCAGGTAGCTTCACTTCAAAAATCTTTACTCCGAATACCCTTTTTACAGGTTTAACCATACAAGCAATAACAGATATGTTTCCATTTTCTCTTTTGGTTATTTTAACAGGCAAAGAAGCTTTATAATCTATGTCGTCGGCCATACTTTCAACATGATACACTCCTTTATCATTTTCAAGCGAAACCGAAGAGACAACAACCGGAACATCTACTTGATCAAATTCCCTTTGTATGATTCTCATAATTACTTGTTCATCATTTGGTTTAAGCCCTATATTAGGACCTTTAATAGAACTTACAAATTTATGTAGAAGGTTTGTCTTTTCTGCAATTTTTTCATATTCTATTTCAACAACCTTTTCAGTGTTGATTTCTTTTTCAATAGGTATAACATTGCTTAAAATCTTTTTAGCTTCTAGATCGGGAAACTTAGAACCTAATCTTTTCAGAACAGCATAAGCAGCATAATAAGGCGAAGAAGCCCTTATTCTATGCTTGCCTTGGTAAAAAATCTCATATTCAGGTAAAAATACTAATTCAGGAAGCTGATAAGAAGCAGAATAACTACCTGTTTTGCTTACAGATACGGAAACAGGGATTATTAGCTCTTTGCCATTAATTCTCACTAGACAGCCTTTTAATTCAGGAAGATACCTTATATCCTCGGTTTCTACACCAAGGTCGCTTAACTCGTTCTTTATAGCAGCCGTAATCTTCTCTTCTATTTCTTTGAGTGTAGCTAATAAATTTATCATGCTACTCACCTCCCAAATCTTCTAAGCCAAAGTTAAGTTTTAAGGCTTCAGGTTCAACAACAGGTGCATTTTCTATTTGTATATCAGGGAAAATTTGTTTAAGGCTTTTTAGTTCAGCTTCGTATACTGAGGTCGGAATTAGTCCTTGCCTAAACTTACCTTCTATTTCCAAAAATAGCTGTATTTTGTCTAGGTAAAACTTAAAGAGGGTTCTTTTCTGCTTTAATTCTTCAAGATAACTCTTTTCCTCTTTTAATTCCTTTTCTTGCGTCTCTTTCATTATTGGATCTGCAGCTTCAACAGCAAATTTCTTTAATTGAGAGACCCTGGTTTCTATAGAAGCTATTTTCAGCTCCAATTCCTGGAGCTGTTTCTGATATTTTGCCCTCAAGGTGTATAAGTTCATTCTTTTTCCTCCTTTTGAGAAAATTTATCATATAAATCTTTCCTTTCTTTTTCAGGGTTCCTCTTAATAGCAGCAAGTATCCGATTGTAATACTCAGAATCACTTAATATTTTTTTGAGTTGTTCTCCATTTAATCTACTGGCTATAGCCTGAATATACGGATTATTTATTTTTAAAGCTTCAGCAGCCGCTTCGGCTTTTCCATGCATCCCTCTAGAAATAAGTCCAAACTTAGCAGACTCAGGAATAGAACCTTCGACTTCTTTCACTATTTCTTCGGTTTCCTTAGCGCCTAAAATCTCAGAGGCTCCTTCTATTATCTCTTTCGCATTTTCTTTCATAATTTCTTTATAAGAGCTCAATTCTGGAATTCCTGTTATAGAAGCAGGCTTAGGAACTGATTTAAGTCCTAATTCCATCTCTCTTTTCTTGAATTCTCTAAACGCGGGATCAAGTATAGTACCTGCTTCTCTTTCTAAGGCTTCCTGGATATATTCTATATCATAACCTATTATTTCAGAAATAATTTCCATAGGAATATCCCCCCGCTGTCTCAGCTGCATAATCAGATTTCTATAAGATTGATCATCCATCAGATCGGCTTTATGGCGCCATTCAAAATCCGGTATAACAGGAACCCTTTCAGCATAAGGTTTCCTTACCCTAGTTTCACCACCTGAGGTTTCATAAAACTCGTTTGCTAATGCAATAGGTAAAAAGAATTTTTCTTTCCAAACTCTTTCAAGTTTCGCCCTCACGGCTAGATATTTCGACATCAAGGTTCTATACCCTATGCTAGCAGTTGCGTAAGTGGGACCTTCACCATGAATCATAGCTTTGTTAAGGAACAATCCTGCGAGTATTCTTTTTTCTACCCAATCGTATTCTGTTTGAAGATTAGGCCACTTTCCAGAGGCCCCTACTATATCAACAGAAGTTAATCCGTGAGTAACAAGTGTAAACTGTGGCTGATTTTCTGCTTCCAGAAGCATTCTTCTAAAATCTTCAAGCTGTTGTTCATCTGGTATATAATTAGAATCTCCTATTTTCCATATTTCCTTAGGCGAAATCCATCTGTCAGCAATTGCATACATTGATTCCATTATTTTACTCTCATATATCAATTCTCTAAACACTCTAAGTACTATAGAAGTTCCTCTTTCATCATAGGGGCATGTTTTTCTCATCATTACCATCAAATTTTGAGGATTAAGTTCTAGATTTCTACCTTCTGTAAGCGCAACTGTTATTTCACTTGGAAGTTGTTTTAGAAGCTCTGAACTTGTATGTTTCAGTAATTCCATGTCTATTAGATATTCATACTTGAATTGTTCCTCTTCTTCCGTTGTTAAAGGAATCATTTTCACCCTAACCCTTTCAGGAATCAGGATTTCAGCTTTAGTAAAGGTTCCAAACTGATCTGACCAATTTAAGTGAACAAATACTTCCCCTAAAAGCCAATATTCTCTAAGCATATCAAACATTAAAGAAGCTGCTCCAATGTGTTCAAGGGTTTCTTCATAAAAAGCCTTTATTACCGGATCTCTAACATTTTTCAGTTCAAAGCTCGAGAGAGGAAGCTCAGCATGTAAATCAACTGCAGTTCCAACTAGCGAGTGAAATGTATCGTAATATCTTATCTGGCTATTAAGGGTTGCTCTATCCCAGGGAATAAAAAAGTGAACAAAACTCAGTAATGGTGTAAACCACCTAGGAGGATAATATGCCATACCCCCCGTTGCTGCAGTCTTTATTATTGGCCCGTAGGGGCTTTCAGCGGCAATAGGGTTAGGAAGTTTCTTCTTTGTAGGCATTAGCGGAGCTCAAAAGCTATTTTAACTTCGGGACGCCAAACAAGTATATTAACTTTCACATGAAAAAGTATAAAACATTTCACTGGAGAACTCGTCCAACCAACTAGTTTATAATCCGGCGGAAGCTCTCCTGAGATTATAATTTCGCCTGAAAAAATTCCATAACTCCACTTTTGGGTTTTATACTCTATTTCCATGGTTTTACCTCCTAAAATATCTTCTTCTTAGAGAATAACACCTACTTGAAGTTTTAGTTGAAGTTTCACCTTTGTCTCTTCTTTTAGCTTTTTCAGGATCATTTATACCTCTTTCAATCCATTTTTCGGCTTCTTCACGGCTAAATCCAGCTTCAAGCCATTGATTAGCTTCTTCGGGGTTTACTCCTATAAATTTCCAATTCCAGGCTTCTTCCGGATCAAAAATTCCAGCCTCCTCACGCCAGCTCTCAGCTTCTTCTGGGGTAAAACCGAAATCAAACCAATCTTCGGCATCTAAAAAACTAAATCCAAAATCAAGCCATTTCTCAGCCTCTTTTGGATCTCTAATTCCGGCATCGAACCACTTTATAGCATCTTTAAGCTTAAATCCTCTTTCAATCCACTTTCTAGCCATTTCAGGGCTAAAACCTTCTTCAACCCATTCATCTATATTCTCAGCTCTTCTATATAACCCAGCTTCTCTAGGATTTCCCATTCCTTCCAGTTCTCTTGCAGCTTCTCTAAGAAGTCTAGCTATCCTTTTTATGTTTGCTCTCACGGTTTTACCTCCTAATAAATGAGATTATCCTCTTACATTTAGTTTAACTTGGGGTTTTTCTCTTTATCATAGAGTTTACAACAATTTATCTAAATAAGCTTTTATTCAAGCTTTTCATATTCTTCTAATGAATCTTCAAAATCACGAATCAAATCAAGTACTTTCTTGAGGTCCTCTTCCATTCCTCTACAGAAAGATTTTAGATCCCCTATAAGGTCCTTATACCAGTTTTCTTCGAGGCCCACCGTAAATTCTGCCGCGGTCCATAAGAGCTCTATGATGTTCATTGCAGTTAGCTCGCCGTCTGCCTCTAGGTTTCTCATTTCTTCTATTGCGTCCTCTATATCGGCTAAAACAGGGTAGTTTATAGCAATGACAATTCCGTCGTCCGTTTCATGCCGCACACTTACACTTTTTGGACCTACCACCTGCTCTATGTTATCCAGTAGTTTATCTATAAGCTTTAAAATATTTGAGTATATGTAATTGAACCTCTTATCCACTTCCTCGAGCTTAGGTTCCTCAGATTCCGTCCAAACTTCTTCCTCTACCGCCATATAAAGCTCTTTATAATCTATAGGAACAAGTATAAGAAACTGCCCCCATTGACGGTCATATTTAAAATTATAACCATATTCATCATAATAATCCAATATCTTTTCAAAACTGTCATAGTATATTTTTTCGAATTCTTCAAGAAATGCTTCAGTCTTTTCGTTTTGGATTTCTAGGTTATCTGAATCGGATTTAAATTCTCCTATTTTTCTTGAAGGTATTGTCCTTCGTTTATAAGTCTCATTTTCTAACTCCTTCGCGGCTTCTCTCAAAAGCCTAGCTATTCTTTTTATGTTTTCTTTCACGGTTTTACCTCCTAATAAATCTATCCAATTCTTTGTTCTTGGGAATATTTCTCTCCCTCTGTCTCCAGGGTATTTAGGAGAAACATCCTCATAGTAAAAGGGATCTGTAAAGGGAACATGTCTCATATCTCTATATCTACCTTCAAACCATTTAGTCTGAGAAACCGGTTCAACAATCGGTGGTACTTTTCTTTGAACAATATCATAATCATTTCTGGAAGGATTAGCATCTCCTATTTCGTATTGAGGCCTTCGTTTAACTAGATAAACTAACCTTTCAAGTGGATGTTTCCTGATTCTTTTTTTATCTGTTCTGCTCACTGCTATTATTCACTTTTTATATTTTTTATCACAGAATCCACAATTTCCTGCCAGTACTCCCTATCCGACAACAAAGATTCAAAATCATGGATCAAATCAAATACTTTCCTGTAATCCTCTTCTGCTCTTGCACAATAAGATTTTAGCTGCTTTATAAGCTCTTCATACCAGTTTTCTTTGTGACCCACAAAGAGTTTTGGCCACATCTGTAAGGTATCCATGATATTTGTTGCAGTCAGCTCACCTTCATCCTTCAATTCGTCCAACACCTCTATTACCTCATATATACTGACTATTTCGTAGGCATTTATGACAAGGGTAAAGCTCATGGGAGTATCTTCCATTATTTTTATGCTGTAGCCTAGCGTTTGTTCTATATTTTTTATCAATTCCTCTATATACCACGACAATGTCATATCTATTTCTTCGTATATTGCATTTTCGGTTTCGCTGTCGATATCATCGGGTATTTCACAGTCTGGGTCCGTAGAAATGGATATATAGAACCTTCCTGAGTCATAATCATAGTATTTTTTTACTTCTTTTACATCCCCAAAACTCTGGTTATATATTCTCTTAAATTCTTCAAGAAATGCTTCAGTTTTTTCATTTTGGATATCTAAATCTTCTATATCAGAATCAAATTCTCCTGTTTTTCTTGATAGTACTACCTTTCTTCTAGAAGCTTCATTTTCTAACTCTTTTGCAGCTTCTCTGAGAAGCCTAGCTGTTCTTCTTATGTTTTCTCTCATGGTTTTATCTCCTAAAATACCTTCTTCTTAGAGAATAACGCCTACTTGAGGTTTTAGTTGGGGTTTCGCCCCTGTTCCTTCTTGTTCTAGCCTCTTCCGGAACGGTTACGCCAGCTTCAATCCATTGCTTGGCTTCTTCAGGGCCAAATCCGGCATCAATCCATTCTTTAGCTACTTCGGCATGGTATACTCCTGCTTTACGCCACCGCATTACTTCTTCCGGATCGAAAATTCCAGCCACATCACGCCACAGCACGGCTCCGGCTGTGCCAAAGCCATGTTCCTGCCATTCCCTGGCTTCTTCAGCAGAAAATCCGCGTTGCATCCACAATTTAGCTTGTGCAGGAGTAAATCTTACTTCATACCACTCTTCGGCCTCTTCGGGGGTAAAACCTGCTTTGAGCCATTCATCTATTGTTGGAAATTCGCCCCTGTCTCTTCTTCTTGCGGCTTCTTCAGGATCTCTTATTCCGCTGTGAATCCATTCTAGGGCTTCTTTAAAATCTTCAAACCCAGCATCGAGCCAAGCTCTAACCTCTTCAGGGCCTCCCACGACTTTCCAAAGCCAGGCTTCTACTGGTTCAGAAAATCCAGCTATATCACGCCACCGCGCTGCCTCTTCAGGAGTAAATTGAAATACATCAAAAGCCCACCTTTTTGCTTCTTCGGAAGTAAAACCTGCTTCGAGCCATTCATCTATATTCTCAGCCCTTCTATATAGCATAGCCTTTCTGGGAAAAGATGGATTTCCCATTTCTTCCAGCTCCCTTGCGGCTTCTTCAAGAAGTCTAGCTATCCTTCTTATGTTTTCTCTCACGGTTTTATCTCCTAAAATACCTTCTTCTTAGAGAATAACGCCTACTTTTGGACTGTCTTAGGGCCTCCTCAGGGTCAGTAACCCCTCTCTCTATCCATTCTACGGCATCTTCAAATTGAAATCCACTTTCAATCCACTCCTCAGCCTCTTTTGGATCTCTAACTCCGACACTGAGCCACTTTCTAGCTTCTTCAAGTTCAAATTCTCTTTCCATCCACCTCTCAGCCTCTTCTATATCCATAATTCCAGCACTGTACCACTTTTTAACATCTTTAGGTCTAAATCCTTTTTCAATCCACCTCTCGGCCTCTTCTGGAGTCCCAACTCCAGAATTGAGCCACCTTATAGCATCTTTAGGTTCAAATCCTCTTTCAATCCACCTTACAGCTTCTGTAGGTCTAAATCCTCTTTCAATCCACTCTATAAACACTTCTGGATCCCCAATTCCGACGCTTAAGCACCTTTTGACATCTTCAAAACTGAATCCCAAATCAATCCACTTCTCAACCTCTTCTGGAGTCCCAATTCCGGCGAAGTTGCGCCACTTTACAGCTTCTTCAAGTTCAAATCCACTTTCAAGCCATCTTTTAGCTTCTTCGGGGGTAAAATCTTCTCCGAGCCATTCATCTATATTCTCAGCCCTTCTATATAGCATAGCCTTTCTGGGAAAAGATGGATTTCCCATTTCTTCCAGCTCCCTTGCGGCTTCTTCAAGAAGTCTAGCTATCCTTCTTATGTTTTCTCTCACGGTTTTATCTCCTATCCTTCTCATGTTTTCTCTCATGGTTTTATCTCCTTTGTGTTTAAAATACTTCATCCTTTTCAAAGCCCTTTCGGCTTCCTCTTTGGTTTTATAAGACTGCAGAATTTCCCCTGTTTCGTGATCCCGGATTGTCCAAGGAGCAGGTTCTCCCTTGGAGTTTTTATGACCCGGGGTGTATTGAATATATGCTTCCTTAATCATCTCAAAATTTCTCCTTGTTTAATAGGGTTTTCAAGTTGTTGCTGCGTTTTATTGAAATGATTACTAGGAAAACCACACCAAACAGAAGAACCTACTATACTCATAATTATAATTCCAACAATTCTTATGATCCAAGCGCCCCATTCTTTATATGCATCCCATTTCTTTATCTTTAATTTGTTATTAGTTGCGCATAACTCCTCTACTATTTTTTCTAACTCTTCTTGTCGCTTTTGGAGACCTTTACCTCCATTGCCAAATATCTGAACTCTCATGTAAGTAATTTGATCCTTCAAACCATTTACTTCGTCTTCTATAGCATTAAGTCGGTTATTAAACTGCTCAAAGAAACTCTCTAACTTAGTATCAAGCTTCCCCTCCAATTTATCTAATCTGTCTAAGATAAGCTGAGTAAAATCTATCGAGGTTTTCATAGAGAAGCTTCCTTTTTTATACAATAGTATCTAAATTCTCCTTTAGGCTCTTTTCAACCCAATTGATAGTTTCAACCTCATATTCCCTGGATTTTCCATTAACTTCTATCAAGGCTACAAACCTTAGGTGAAGTTCATCAATTTCCTCAACTGATTCCACTTCTTTAGGAGTAGTTTTAATATCTAGTATACGAACACTCTTAAGGACACACTTGTTATCAAAATGTTTTTTGACAAATTCCCTTATAAACCAATTAATAACTGTCTCAAAAGCCAAAATACTCAGTTGTTCGTCTAAATCCCTAAACAGTTCAATATCTTCTTTTTCGGCTATCTTGTATCTAAAATATGTCGAGCCAACCTGAACTATACCACGCTTATCGGTTTCGGCAAATACCTCAAAACCCTCTTCTTTAAGCTGAGAAATAGTTTCATAATGCGCCCTGATTTTATCAGCAAACTTACTTTCAAGTAACGAATGTATTAAAGTCGCTTTAGGATATCTTTCCCATTTGTCGAAGTATACAATATCGCCTTCAAATTCACAACCTAAAATCTGTTCTAGCTCTCGTTTAAGCTGCTCATAATCCTCTTTACTAACTACATACTCATTCTCAGGTTCAACAATTAGATCGAATTCTTTTGCAATCTGTTTTTCTAGTTCTTGAACAATGCCATACAACCCAGGAAATCCCAAAATCTCAGATACATATTGTCCAACTGGCAATGAATACCTCATACTCATTCGTAAAGTTTGCTAGCTAACCTTGTTATAATTTCAAATCCCTGTTTTTTAACCAACTGAGGCGTTATACCTCTACTTGCCATATTTTCGAGAACGGGTTCCGGTAAAGCCTCTGCAAGCTGTCCAGAAGTTAACTTCTCAATAAGAAGCTCAACTATCAGAGGTGCTATCCTTTGATCCGTAAATATCTCCTTAAGAAATTGTTGGCTAATAGTAGTTCCCATTTCAGGAGCGGCCGGAGTTTCAATAGGAGCTTCTGTTTTTTCGGGGATTTGAATTGCAGGTTCGGTAACTTCAATCTCAGGCGCTTCTTCAGGTTCTTCGGCGGGCGCTTTCGCTGTAGGAGGCGTTGCACCCGGGGCCTGAGCTGGTGTACCACCCATTCCGATAGCGGGGGTTCCAGCAAAATCCTGAGCTATTTTTCTGGAAGCTGTTGGGCGCTGTAAATAGTCCTTATGTATCTTTCTTCTTGTCCCTGTTTGATCTACAACTATTGCAACGCCAGAAGTATCTATACTCTCAACAGTATAAGTTTCCCCAGTTTGCTTATTTGTAGCAACTTCACCTGGAGCAAGCTCTTGAGAGTATTTTTCCAGGCTGGCCTCTTTGTCCAGCTCAGTTATATACTCATCTATTTCTTCAGGATTCAGTCTAAGATTTTCATCCATTTCAAGTTCCTCTTCCATATTTTATCTCCTTTTCAATTCTCTAAGGGCTTCCTGCAAAAGCATGGCAACCCTATTCAGCCTAACCTCTTCTGTTTTTGCATATCTTCTTCTCGAAGCCGTAATAGGTTCGGCAGATGCAAGAGATAATGCGTCTTCTAGCTCCTTATAGGCTTCTTCTACTACCTTTTCTGTATGCGTTAGATCAAAAATGAAATCCTTAACCTTTTGAACAAAGCTTCTGAACTTCTCCCCTAAGTTAGATATGAACTCTCTAAAACCAGCATATCTTCTACGCGCGGGTCTTCTATACGCGGGTCTTCTAAAGCTTTCCTCTTTTACTTTTAGTTCAACTTGTTCTATTTTTGATACTTCAGTAGCTTCTTCTAGTTCTTTTATCAAGTTGTCAAATTCCTCCATGTATCTTACATACATTTCAAGATTTGTACCGACTTCTCTAAGAACCTTTTCAAGATACTTTCTAACAGCTTCAATTAAAACCTCCTTTTTTACAGGAGAACGGCGTTCAAAAAATCTCACAATTAAAGATACGCCCTTGCTAAGCCCTTTAGCAATAAACCTGAACTTATGCTTAGCAGCTTCTAACATTTTTTCTGCTTCTTGAATATTTTCAACATTTTTTCTAACACGCGCTCCGTATTCCTTTTCAGCGTATTCTGTTACTTCATCTATAAGAGGTTTTGCTTCCCTTCTTAATTTTTCTATTTCTTTATTTAACTCAGTAATCTTGGCATATAAATCGCGTACTCTCGCTGCTGCGTTTCTTATATCGTCAGGAAGTTCTTCTATATACATTTCCAAGGTAGGATATTC
>Ga0078972_1003523_pt1 | contig 46526 bp, 36 predicted proteins | sample YelNatPaOPGAMG01_FD_67568 | JGI IMG/M metagenome (GOLD analysis project Ga0078972, IMG submission 67568) | Hot spring thermophilic microbial communities from Obsidian Pool, Yellowstone National Park, USA - OP-RAMG-01 (SPADES assembly) (version 2) | ecosystem: Environmental > Aquatic > Thermal... | reverse complement strand
TGGTTTTTTTGGCCGGTGGCGCGCTTTTGCTGAGTGCGGCTTCGAGAATTGCTTTCGGCTCATGGCAGCTAGGAGTGGTGATGCCGGTGCGCGCCGGACTCAGGCCGGTCATGATTGCGGAGCGGGTGGGCGAGCAAAGCGGGCTTGCCGAGTAAGCCCGCCTGAAGGTTACGCCGCGTTTGGCAAGCCGCTCGATGTTAGGTGTCCGGTAAAACTTTGTAGTGCCGAACAGAGTTGTATCCGACCAGCCGAGGTCATCGGCGAGGATGAGAAGGATGTTGGGCAGTGATGCACCATGGGCCGGCGCCAGGAAGCTGCACGACGCGAGCGCAATGCAAAAATATCTGATGAAACTTTTGTTCAATTTTAGCTCCTTCCACGCATTGATTCCGATTAGTTGCTAATAATCCGCCCCGGTGAGACTGCGCAGGACGGATTTCTGCCAGTCGCGAAGGCGGTTTTGCAGTTTCCCGGCCATATCCGGTTGCTGGCCAAACAGATTGGTTTTCTCAGCCGGGTCTGTCTTCAGGTCGAACAACTCGATTCGCGGCCCGCCGGTTTTCTGTTCGTGTATGACGAGCTTGTAATCGCCGTCAATGATCGCGCGCGGGCCGAGATAATCTTCATCGCGGATTACCGGGTGCCGGTAGTTGAGAAAATCGCGCGTAGCCTTGCCTCCCAAAAGTTTGGCCATTGGCGTGGTGCCGCTTTGCAATTCCGGGGCAATCCACGGCTGCTGTCCGGCTTTGTAGGCAGCCGCGGCGTTGAATTGCCAGAAGCATAGCGGGGCAGGGCGCTCCTCAAGTTTCCCCTCCAACACAGGCGTCAGGTCCATGCCGTCAAGCGGGCGTTTTGGCAAAGGCTGGCCTGTAAGCGCGCAAAGGGTTGGGAGCAAATCGCTGGTGCAGGCGCGGAAACCGGTGTGGCGCGGCTTTGGAATGCGCGCCGGCCATTCGATCAATCCGGGCACAAGCGTGCCGCCTTCATAGACCTGGCCTTTCATGCCGCGATGCGGGAAACCGAGCGCTGCATCTCCGGAAGTTCCGTTGTCGCCGCAGTAAAACAGCAGCGTATCGTCGCGCAGGCCGTTTGTGGCGAGATATTTCCGCATCTGGCCGATGGCGCGGTCCATCGCGGTAATTTCGGCGTAGCGTTCGCGCAGGACTTCGCCCTGCGGACGCGTCACGCCCCTGCCGGTTTCATTCGAGGTGACCCTTACCGGCTTTTTGTACTTCGCGGGCAGATCATCGTAAAGCGCGAGGTCAGCGGGCAGGCCGCTGTAGGGTTCGTGGGGCGAGCCGAACCAGATCAGAACCAAAAATGGCTGGTTGTCATGCCTTGCCTTTTCGATGAAACGGATTGCCTCCCGCACCAGAACCTCGGAGCTTTCACCGGGGAAAACCTCAGGCGGACCGCCGTTGCGCGACAGAGGCGGGTTCAACTCAAAGAAGTTGTCGTGGGAGAGCCACTCGTGGAACCCCATCGCGCCGGGGCTGGTGGGCGACTCTTTCTTGACCGGCCCGACGTGCCATTTACCGAAGTGCCCGCACCGGTAACCGGCTTTTGAAAGGATGTGCGCGATGGAGATTTCCTCGGGCCGCAGCGACCAGCCGGGGTCAAAGGTGCCCATGCGGTTCGGGTGGCGTCCGGTCAGAAAACTTGCGCGCGTTGGCGAGCAGGTCGGATGCGCCGCGTAAAAACAGTCAAAGCGCAGCCCGGTGGCGGCCATCTCGTCGAGCACGGGTGTTTTGACATGCGGATGTTTGTTGTAGCCGGTCTCCTCCCAGCCGTGGTCGTCGCCCATCATCAATATGAAATTGGGCCGGGGCGCGGCAAAACCACAAGTCAACACACCAAACAGAGAAACAACCAGGAGGAGCGGTTTCATAATATGGGTAGTTATTTTTTCCTGCCGGCTTTGTTTTTACCAGACGCGGCTGTGGCTTCCGGCAACGGCGGCAAATTATCATTCGGTTGATTCCACAACCGCCAGGGGTCATCCAGGCGGCGCATTTCCGAGAGCAGCAACGCCTGCATCTCTTTCAACTTGTCGGCATACCGTGGGTCGCCGGCGAGGTTGACCTGATTTTTCGCCGGAGTATTGCCAGTGAGCGCGATGATTTTTGGATCATGATGCTCCGCCAGCAATTCGTCCGGGTTTTCCTTAAGATTGAAAAGCTGCGTTTCGTGAACTTGTCCACCATAAACGTCGTACTGGATAAGTTTCCAATCGCCTTTTCTCACGGAACGGATGCCGGGCTTGGAGCCACCACTATAGACGCCGAAAAGTGTGTCCCGGATGGAATCTTTCCTGCCTTCAAGAACCGGCTTGAAGCTGATGCCCTCATTGGTCTCAGGAGCGGGAATGCCGGCAATGTCACAAAAAGTTGCAAGGATATCGAGCAGGTAAATGTTGCCCTGTACACGGGAACCAGCTTTTACGCCGGGGCCTTTGGCGATGAACGGCACGCGCCATGAGTGCTCGTAAAGATTTTGTTTGCCCATCAAACCATGCCTGCCGATGGCAACACCGTTGTCCGAAGCATAAAAAATCCAGGTATTGTCCAATTCGCCCATTGCTTTGAGCCGGTCAAGGACACGCCCGATCTGGATGTCAATGTTTTCAACGCATGCAAACTCGCGGCCCAGCTCGTTGCGAATGGTGGCCTCATCGCGGTTTCTCCATACACCGCTGACGGCGACCTCGTCGCGGACATTGTCATCGCCATGTCGAAATGGATGGGCGGGCAGGTAATTGGGGGGCAATTTTGGCTGGAGCGGGTTTAGCAATGGACGCGTTGAACGGTCTGCATGATTGACCGCGCCATATTTGGCCAGCAATTCCGGCTTCCCGTCGCGGGTGTCGTGCGGGTGTGAAAATCCGAGGTAAATCAGAAACGGACGCGTGTCCTTCGAGGCTTCGCGTTGTTTAAGGTAATTTAACACCTGCTCGGCATGCCATGCGCTGCCGGTCTGGTCATCGGGGCCGCGCTTGGTTGCGTCATGACGTTCCTGGAACAATTTGTTGGCCGCTTCGTAGCTGTTCCCGATTTTGCAAGTGCGCATCGTGGCGTATCCGGCCCGGTTGAAAACCGCCGGAATGGTCTGCTGTTCCAAATTCGGCGGGCACTTTCCTCGCGCCATGGCTGCCGGCGAGATTGGCAAATGCCAGACGGTGCGCCCGCTCATGATCATGTGGCGGGACGGCGTGCACACGGCGCCGACAAATGATCCCATGATGTACGCGTTGTCAAAAACCATTCCTTCTGCAGCCAGCCGGTCTATGTTTGGCGTTTGCAGAGTCGAGGCCGGATTGTAAATCTTAAGGTCAAACGGCGACTGGTCATCCGTTAGGATAAAAAGGATGTTTGGACGGCTGGCGGCTTGTGCGAGGCCGCAAAAAATTAAAAGCAAAATCGCGGCAATAAGGTTGATCACCGCATCGTGTCCGCCAACTTTGACCGGTTGCAAACCCGATCTTGAAATGTTTTTCATTTGCGAAAGCCTTTCTCGGTATCCGAGCCTCTGCCAGCGTTTTTAAGGGTGCCCGGAGTCCAGTTTCGGGCAATATCAATATCATTGGCAACACGCCCGGTCAACCTTATGACATCCACATAGCCAACTCGATTGTAAATGGCCGGGACATATTGCGCGTCGCGAATGGCTGCGTACCGTTTCCAGTGTGCGAGCGCATCCTCAAGATGGAGGACGGCCGCACGTCGAACCTGCGATCTCGCTGTATCAGGAAGAGGGTACGACGGACGCCGCCGGACGCTGAACCTGGCCGTCGCGGGGCCCCCATCATCGGCGCCTCTGACTGCGGTTTCGCCGCCGATGGGCCTGCGAGGCGAATGATCAATCACATCGCCGGCAGAGGCTGTTTGCCCTGGCCAGCAAGCGCGTTGCCGCGTCATGGTTTGATGGGGATTTCGGCGGGAATCGGGTTCTTCGTGCGCAAGGCTTTGGCGCCTGTGCCGACCAGGCGCAAGTACCAATCGCTGGGCAAGCCGTCGTACCCTACGAAATGGCCTTGAACGGGCGGGGAAGAGGTGACTTTGAAAATCGCGGTGCCCTCGTCCACCTCGTCGAACATGGCCACATAGACGGAATCAACTCCCAGTTTCGACAGCTCAGCGAACTGCTCCCAGAGGAAGCGGCCGCCGCGTCGCGGGATGAGGGACGAGCCGGCGGGCTTGCGCTGGAGGTTGTCCCAACTGAAGCCCGGATAGACGACCGGGAGCCACAGCATCCCGTGGCGTTCGCACTCACGCTTGTCTTCCGCCCAGTGGGACATGGACGCATGCGCTTCGCCCGCGGCGTCGCGCACGTAGTTGCCGACGTTCCACGGAGCGTAGGCGTCGAAGCGGCGGCAAAACACCTGCCACTCGGGATCGGCGTGACGCCTCCAGTTCCAGTCTCCGCCGCCAACAAGGAAGGCCGAATAAGGCCCTGGGCTCTTGAAGAACTTAATTAGCTTGTTGGCCAGTTCCGCAGTCATGCGGTTGTACTTGTTGTTGTAGTAGAAACCCCAAATCCCCACCACGGGCCGGCCGCCTTCGCGCAGGTAGCGCGGGTCCTCGATAGTCTTGTCATCCACCATCTTCTTCCAGTCGCTGGTCAAAACGTCGAAGATGCGGCCTGTGTCCATGCCGGCGATGTCGTAACAGAGCGCCCAAACGCGCCCGGTCTGCTGCGCGGCGGCACGAACGTGGTTGAGCACGCGCAGGCGGGACGGATAGCGCTGCGACTGCGTGCCGCCGGGCAGGTCCACCAGGAAATGCTGCAGCCATGCGCCATCAATGCCGTACTGGCGCATCCACTGGAAATGCCGCAGGACCGTGGCGGCGTTGTCCGAACTGAACAGGCAGGCCTGGCTGCCATCGGGATGGGTGAAACCCGGCGCGGGGAAGCGCTCCGCCGAGGAGTACTCGCTCATGTCCGGCCACATCTCGAAGACGAGCAGTTCCGGCGCGATGCGCCTGGCATCGCGGCTCCAGTGAATCCAACCCATGCCGCAGTCGTCGCCCGGGCAGCGGAACCAGCCCTGGTAGCCGCACATCACTTTCCCCCGAAGTGACGTGGCATCCACGATTGGCGCAGGCTGGTCCAAGCCGACGGCGGGGCCCGTCTCGGCTGCCAAGAGCGGCAGCGCCATCAGCATCGGCAGAACAGCATGGAGAAAGAGTCTCATGACGCCTGTCGTCCTTGCCTGCCAGTGAGGAATAGAAAATTTGATTTCAAGCCACCGGCGGTGAGGCGCTGGCCGACAGCAGGGCTATGGCTGGCACGGGGTAAAAATCCATGTGCGCCACGTGTCGATGGCTGCATTGTTTCGATTGCCATGCTCATCGCTGGCATTCTCCACGTCCGTCCGTCCGGCGCAATCACAAAATCCTCCCGCTCGATTTGCTCGGCAGGATGACCAGGGCCAAGTGTCAAGTGCCAGCGGCTACGGTCAGTGGCTATGGTTCTTCCGGCGCGGGCACGTATTCGGGGTCCGCTTCGTAGCGCACTTACAACGTGGCCTGCATCGGCGTCGGCAGGGCGCAGGCCGCGTAGCGGACCGTCCGCTGCAACCGGTTGTTGGGCCCCGGTTCATGTTCATGAACCGAAAGGCATGCGCTATATGATCAAATCATCAAACAACCCCTGCATGCCCGAAGCTGCACCCTCCCGGCTGATGCAGACAATTTTCTTCATAACCACATCTTCTGAGATTCTGGTGAACCATTCCGGGGAGGGCACCAACGCGTTGTTAAGATCATGCGGCTCAAACTTATTCAACTTATCTCCATATTTCCGCACTTCTCTTGACATGATTTGCTGCCCAACGGGCGAACAAAAATACAGGAAAAGATAATTAATGAATCTCGCTCCAAACAGATTGGGATAGAAACAATGGAAACAGGTCAAAGACACAGCACGGCTTGTGTTACGAATAGCCTTGAAGCCATTTCTCGAGAACACCCCGAACAAAATCGGGGCTGGCTGCCGGCTCTCCAACTTGAACCACGGTTTTCGCATTCGAGTTAGGTACCTCTTGTCAAAACCTTGGCGTTCCCCGAAGTCGATGTATCTTTTTACAGCTTCGTTTTGGAACGAGGAAAGATCCGCCAAAAGAACGCGTTCATCGTTCTCGATAAGGCGCTCAATGTCGGTGTCCGTTATGAGGGCTTGTTTGATCTGTGAACTTCGCGAAATACAAGGGTGGAGGATCGAGGTCGGCAAATCCCACTTTGCTGCATCGGACTTGGACAGTAGGAAGAACTCGTTTGCGCCGGTCGCAATTCCCCGGGAAAACGAGCCATACAGCGACAGGGGCTGGAGAGCCCCGCGATTTAGAGCACATGGCTCCTCGAAGTGCCGTAACCACTTATCTGTGGGCCTGAGCTCCTCTATCGGGACAGCCCGGCACGGAAAATCGCTCAGGTTGCGCTCCAACTGATCAAGTGTTTGTACTGTGCAAAATTTGACGGGTTCATGCTTTCCGTCATCTGCCACGAGAATGATACCGACTGAAGTTATGGCGTCAGGAAAGACCTCACCCTCCGGCTCGATCCGCAGTAGTGCCTTGAGACGCCCTTTATGGAGAAGGGCTCGCTTGATAGTTTCTCCGTAACCTGTGTTCAGGAATTCCAGGGGCATCAGATAAGCCAAGCAGCCACCCAGCGCGAGTTCATGTAGCGACTTCAGCAGGAACGCGGATGCAATGTTCGAGTAGCCGGACAGCCTTTGCCCTAAGCGTCTTTCAATCTCCGGAATGATTCGTTGACGGTCTTTAAAGTTCTGGAACCGCATGTATGGCGGATTGCACACAATGGCAGGATACGTGATGTTCCACACTGAGAAGTAGTCAGCGTTCCTCAGGCTGAGCGTTGTATGGTCAAGGTTTGGGTGATCTTCCCTGAAATGCGCTAGTACCGTTGCGTCCTTTTCAACGCCGCAAAATCTAATCTCTGGATTTAACTCCTTTGCAGCAAAATAAAACGCGCCTAAGCCAAAGGCCGGATCAAACAACTCCTTGGTGCCTTTCTCCAGAAGCCAGCGGCACATGAACCTCGCGACCGGTGATGGCGTAAAGAACTGCCCATGTCGCTGCCTGTGACCTAGTTCAACCACCTTTTTGTAACGTGCTACGGTTTCAATCAACACCCAACACCTCCTTCAGTAACGGGCCGTCTAGGTATCCACGACCACCCTCAAAGGTTACATAAAACAGAAGCCTTCCTCTTTCGAATTCCTTCATTTGCGAGCGGTGATCCGGCATATCGATTTTGCCAATCACTTCCCGCCCAACTTGCACATTGATCTTAATTGTCGTCTTGCCCTGATTCTTAACATCTCGCTCAACAGAAAATACTTCGCCTTCCTTCTCCGTATCTGCCGCAATCTCGAGGATTTGCTCAAATGGGATCAAATACACCTTATCGAAAAACACCTGCAAGTAATAGTGCTTCACCCCGAATCGCTGAATCCAGCGATTTACGAGCGCAATGTCTTCCACCTTTGGCGTAATGCTCAGGTAATCTCGTTTGTGAAGAATTGCAATATGCTTCTTAAGCTCGCCAAGGAGTTCGGTTAATCGGCGTAGCTGACGCGAAGATGACCATGATGGTCTTCGGAAATCGAGCTGCTTGAATGATTCATTATTCGCACTTTCTAAAAAGCGATACAGTTCATTATTCTTCTGCCGGAGAAGTTCAGCCAGTTCTCCGCCTAGTATCTCCTCCTTGATCCGGGCGCAGGCGGCGAGTGCCGCGGCTCCGCGCTGCTCCATGTACGCAGCATACCGGTTGGCAAGGAAGGAACTTGAACGAACCTCTATCGCCGCAAGCGCGCTACTCACAACTTCGTCACTCGAAGTATTTGGAGTGCCAGACGGAAAGTCAGATCGCTTAAAGATCAAGATGTCAGGCCGCTTGCCAAGTTCATTCAGTTCGGCTTGATAGGAAGCATAGAACTCTTCAAATCCTTCGTCACCGGCAGCCAGTGACTCAGAGCGCCCGTACTGCACAGCAAGCAAACCAAGTTCATTATCGTTAATAGCGGTCTGAACGAGTTTTTCGGCCCAATCGCCCTGCTCCTTGTTCGTTAAGAACTCCGAATTTGCCATCGTCGGCGGTCGCCCACCAACTTGGATGTCAGGGTCAATCCCAAGGTCTAGGGTTTGAATCAACTTGAGGATTCTCTTCTTGTAAGTCGCGCTCATATTCCGCTTTTTCTCCGCACAGGTTGGGGCTGGCGCTCAGGCTTGACTGACGCATCTTCATTTGGGGCCCAACTATTGTTTATATGGTTTCCACCTAACACACCTCAGCCGCCTTCCGCCGGCATAACGCGCGCTGGCGGGTGAGTTGTCGATTTCTTTGTTTTCAATGCCTATTATCCATTTATAAAAATCGTCTTCATGTTATACCGTTTCCTTCCAGCACGCAACAGCCTCTTATTAGTCATCAAAATACTCTTAAGAACAGGAATTTTGATTTCAGGCCACCAACGTCGAGACGCCGGCAAGCACGGGGTAAAAATCCACGCGAGCCGCGTGCCGATGGCTGCATTGTTTCCGTTGCCGTGCTCATTATTGCCATTTTCCACATCCGCCCGTCCGGCGCAAGCAAAAAATATAGGAATTTTGATTTCAGGCCATCGGCGTCGAGCGGGCGGGTTGAATACTTCGCCCAGCCCAGCGGCAGTGCGACGAATGCGGTGGTAAGGAGGAACGGTCGGGTTATCGGCGGGAGACTACAGCGGCTGCGGGTGAAAATGGGACGATTCATTTGGGTTCGAGTTTCACGGCTTATCCTGCCTTCGCATTTCCTGGATTTCAGCGTCATATTTCTCCTGAAACTGCATAGACATCTGATTTTCAGCCGCATATTCTTCCAAAACCGTAATTGGTGTATCCCACCCTCGAGTCAAAAGGTGAGAAAGTTCTTCCTTATCTTTGAGCCTATGAAATGTTCCCTTGCCTTCTTGTTTTTTGCGATTGCATTCTAGCGCCCGAATACTAGCCCAATTGTCCCTGAACAGCGCTTGTATTTCCTCTTGGAGTTTATCGTAACTTGTTCTTAAAGTGTCGCTTTCGGAAAACGTAACTTGCTTTTGGACAATGATGTCACCCGTGTCAACCCCTTCATCCAGATAATGAATCGTTACCCCTTTAGGAGTGTCTTCGACAAAACTCCAGAAATTGGGGTCGGCTCCCCTGTTCCATGGGAGGTAGGCAATATGAAGATTTATTGCTCTACCTGTGTACCGAATTAGAACATCTTTCTTGATGATATGGCGGTACCCATAACTCACGATAAAGTCAGGTGAGTGTGCATCGAGGAATGCGACATCAATCGGTTTCATGGTGGCAACGACTTCTTCGCCCACAGATTGTAACCATTTGACCAAGGGCGACTCGCTTGAGCCGAGGAATAAGATTTTCATTGCGAAACTCCTTTAATTAGGATTTGAGGCCAAACTACACCTCCTCATGATTAGCAAATAAGCGGGCTAACGCTCACCTTCAGCCGCTGGACGATAGACGCGCAACTCGGCGGGCTGGCCATCGTGAGCAGGGACGGCGAGGTAGAGGCGGTCGAGTTCCGGCGAGAAACAGGACGTGCCCGCACCCTTCACAGTCGGCATGCTCGCGGTGAGCGCATAGTGGTCAGCGTCGGTTTGTGTGATGACATCGAGCGAGCCGGCTCCGCAGGAAACGTAGATGCGGTGCCGCTTCGCATCGTAATGCACGCCATCGGACTCCGCCGCGATGTCGAGGCTGGCGACGCTCTTTCCGGCCACGGAATCGAAGACGACGAACTTGCCCGGCTCGCAGCCGATGAAGAGCCGGTGCTGCGCGCGATCGAAGCCCATCGGGATGTTGTCCTTCGCTTCCGTGACCGGCCACGTCGCGACTACTTCGCGCTTCGCACGGTCAATGACTGCAATGTGATTCGCTTTCGGCACATTCACGAAGATGCGCCCACCCTCGACCTCGAACTGCTTCGGAAAATTCGCGAGCGCAATCTCGCCGGTGGTCGCGTCCTTTGCCGTATCCACGATGGCCACAGCTCCAAACGTTTTGCCTATACCTACAAACAATTCGCCCGTCGCCGCGTCGAAGCGCAGGTTATTCGCCTTCTCGCGGAACTTGTATTCCTTCACGCGCGCGAAGGTGCGCGAGTCAAGCACGGCGACCGCCCCGCTGCCCTGCGAAATGTAGAGCCGCTTCTGCTCCGGGCGATAGACGGCCCACTTCGGCTCCTCAAATCCCGGCAGGCTCTTCAGCCGGTGGCCCGCCTTGACGTCTATGACCTCGACCGTGTTGTTTTCCTCCGCGCAGAGAAAGAGGCGCTGGCCCAGTGCATCCACCGCCATGAGGTCGAAGCCGCCTTTGACGCCGGGCAGCGGAATTGATTTCTCCAGCGCGAGCGGTGGCGCGGCGACAGCAAAGAGTGAGGATGCAGCGAGAAAAAGGAATAGTAATTTTGATTTCAGGCCACCGGCGGCGGGGCGCTGGCAGGCAGCAGCCCGTGAGCAGGCGCGGGGTAAAAATACACGCGCGCCACGTGCCGATGGCTGCATTGTTTTCATTGCCGTGCTCATCGCTGGCATTCTCCACGTCCGTCCGTCCGGCGCAATCACAAAATCCTCCCGCTCGATTTGCTCGGCAGGATGACCAGGGCCAAGTGTCAAGTGCCAGCGGCTACGGTCAGTGGCTGTGCTTCTTCCGGCGCGGGCCGCGACATTTCCGGCAACGTGCAGTTCCTCGTCCATCTGGTCGGTACCGAAGCCTTATTACGTGGTTGGCCTATGTCTTGTCCTGGTAAACAACACGACCATTTGCTCGAGCCCAGTCTTCCGAGAATCTCACATGCGATATGGCGTTCCTGCTGCGATCCAGTTGTCGTTCGGTTTCCGCAACAACAGCAGTCGGGGCTATCTCGTAGATGACCTTGCATTTGGTCTGGTTGGCCTCGTAGAAGACAGCGAAAAAGACCTTTGCATTGCGCGTGATGCGCTTCAGCGATTCGGTCCTCTTCTTGGCGGGCTCTTTGAACATTCTATCCAGTTGCCCCGATCCACCTTCCTTGCATGACAAGTATTCGTATTTTTCATTCGGGTTTCCCGGCGCATGGGCATCGGCGTCGCGCTTCGAGTGGATAAGTTCATGTCCGAGAATGTCCGCAATGATCATCTCTTTGACGAGACCGGGCTGAAGCAGGTTGCTGATGCCAATCGAGCGCGCGAGTTCAGCGGCCTCCAGGACGAGTTCGATGATATTGCGGTAGATTTCACGTGCCATAGCGGAATAGAAACCCTTCTGTTTCTCTATCAACCTCGTGAAGGCGGCTGTTTGCCGCCGAGACAAACTGCGCGTCCTTTTCGATGCCGATGAAATGCCGGTTAAGACGTTTGCAGACTACAGGACATGTCCCAACTCCGGCAAACGGGTCAAGAACAAGATCACCTTCGGACGAACTCGCCTTGATCAACCTTTCAATCAGAGCCTCTGGCTTCTGTATAGTGTTCAGGGCTTCCCGGCTGACGAGTTCCTTGGACTTGTAGGTCAACTGTTTGATGTCTCCCCATACGTCACCCGGATTTTTTCCATCTCCATTGAACTTCGTCTTGCCGTATTTGCCGTTGATTACTGACGGGACGCGCTCGCAGCGGAGGCGATGCTCCAATTCGACGAGTTGTGGCACTCGGATAGCGTCGAGGTTGAAGGTTTTGGGTCTGTCCCCCTTTATGAAATAGCAGATGATGTCGTAGTTGTTGGTGTAGTTTAACCTGCCTTGGGCCAGGCGGCTGGGCTGGTACCATACGATTTTGGAGCGGAGGTTGAGGAATGGGCGATAGTCAATGAAATCAATGCAATCGGGCTTGCCAAACAGGTAGAGGGCGCCGCCTTCCTTGAGCTTCGCCGCGAAGATTCTGATGAGTTTGAGATTGAACTCCTGAATGTTGCTGATCCGGTCCCACTGGTTTGTCGTGACGCCGTAGGGACCGTCGCAGACCACGAGGTCTATGCTGCCGTCATCAATCTTCGGCAGGAGGTCAAACGCATCAGCGTGATATATCCTGTCTAGTTCGATCATATCGTGCTTTCAGGCCAACGACTCAAGCTCAGCGACCTGGCACACGAGGGCGTTAGATTACAACCGCGACGCGATGGCCGGGCTCGCTGCAGCGCATGGTTAATGAGTAGTAATTTTGATTTCAGGCCACCGGCGGCGGGGCACTGGCAGGCAGCAGGCCGTGAGCAAGCACGAGATAAAAATCCACGCGCGCCGCGTGCCGATGGCTGCGTTGTTTCCGTTGCCGCGCTCATCGCTGGCATTCTCCACGTCCGTCCGTCCGGCGCAATCACAAAATCCTCCCGCTCGATTTACTCGGCAGGATGATCAGGGGCGAATGTCAAGTGCCAGTGGCTACGGTCAGTGGCTATGGTTCTTCTGGCGCGGGTGTCGCGCGGGTGTGAAAGCCTTTCTCGGTGTCCGAGCCTCTGCCAGCGTTTTTGAGGGTGCCCGGAGTCCAGTTTCTGGCAATATCAATATCATCGGCAACACGCCCGGTCAATGCTATGACATCCACATAGCCAACTCGATTGTAAAGGGCCGGGACATATTGTGCGTCGCGAATGGCTGCGTACCGTTTCCAGTGTGCAAGCGCATCCTCAAGATGGCGGACGGCCGCGTTGCGTTCCAGCTCACTGTTTGTTGCGTCAAACAACGCAAGGGCGCATGCCCCGCGAATCTTGGACGCATAATAGCGGCCAAGCCATGCCAGCGCTTCACAATCGTTCACGGTTTTCTGCAGCTCGGAGTCTGATTTCGCCGGCTCGCGAAGCGCTTCCAGTGCGGTAAACGTTTTTGCCGCCGCCCCTTCCAGGGCATCTGCAATATCCAGTGGCGTGGTCTGCGCCATCGGTTTGCGGGAGATGAGCCGCGCGCGCCAGTCGCGTATGGACAGAACGTCCGCACCGGGCATGGAAACGCCTTCCATGAAATTCCGGACAGTGTAAAAACCGTTATGCTTGGGATGACTCCAGCAAGCCTCCGGATACCATTTCAGATCAATGTCTTTCCAGAAGAACCGCGTGATCAACGGCATGACACGCGATGCGCCTTGCAAAGCATTGAAAAGGTCGCGCGCAGATGCAGTGGGATGCCGCGCAGCAAGGGCGCGCTCGAAATGCGAGTCCGGCAGAGATGGATCATAGGCGAGGCGCCCCCAAATCATGAACGAGTACCATTGTTTTTCGATCACCAGCGGGCGCGGGCCCTGTGCCGGATTGCGTTCCAAAAATTCACGCCCCCAGGTGTAGCCGTCCGGTCCCATGTAGAAACCAGCCAGCTTGCCGGCAGGCGGCATGTTGAGGACGTACTCGCGCGCGTAGGCAGGATCACCGAAGCGAAAGGTGTAAATGTCATCATTGCGCACCGTAAGCCAGGTCTTCCTGCCGGGCGCAAGGTTTTCCAACAGCGGCTGGATGAACGGCGGATTCGGAATCGAATACATGTGCGCCACCGAGTACTTGAAACTGAAATCAAACGGGCCGGGATAATCCTTGAACGCGTTCAGAATGTCGCCCTGCGCGGTCCAGTGGAAACGATGGATCAAGCGGAATTCGCGCTCCGGCTCAGCTTTCAAAGCATCGCGCACGCCCTCGCCGTATGTATCCCACAGCCATTGCTCCTTGATTTTGGAATCCATTTTCGCGGGCATGCCCTCGCCGGCCGTTATACCGATGCCGGCAAGCAAAGGATAAGTCTTGACCATCTCGCGCACGCTGGCGCGAAAGTACTTTTTGGTAATCTCATTTGTAATGTTGCATTTGATGCCGTGTTTGCCTTCCGCGCCCCAGGTGAAAATGTTCCAGGTGAAAAAGTAGATTTTAATTCCGCGCTCATTGGCGTATTGCATGACCCAACGCCAGAACTCGATTTTCTCGTCAATTTTCATGCGCTTGACCACTTCGTAATCAGCCAGCATTGCCGGGCGCACCATGTCGCTGCCTGCCATGGAAAATTTGTCATCGAGCTTGACCCGCGTGCGCCAGACATCGTCCAGCGCAACCTCAGGAAACTCCGGAACCTTGACCAGGGAGGGGAACGGATGAAGACTCCAAAGCGTAAGCACGTTGTAGCGGTGCCGCGCCATTGCATCGAGGAAACGCGTCCAGAATTCACGTTCCCACATCACGGGGATGTTAGCCTGCGCCGCGTCGGAGCAATCCGAGTAACTGGGCGTCCGGAGGTCAAGCGGGATGTTAAACTTTATACCGCGCTGCTTGATGAACGGGCTGCAGCGATAATCCTGCAACGGCAGCCCCAGACGCAGCCTCCCGGCCACTTCGAGTCCACCATACATCGCGCCGGTGGCGTCGGTTCCGGTGACTTCAACTTGCCCCTCTCCAAGCCGGCGGATTTCAAACGCCTCCGGATCGGATTTCACCGGTTTAACAAGCAGCGTTACGCGCAGATTTTCGCGGCCCACCGCTTTTAATGCTTCATCAAGTTCCCGCGCGGCAAATGCCAATTGCGGAACCGAGGCGTCATGCGCAACAGCGGCCCCAAGCGGTTCCTGCAGGAATATCCCGCATGCCGCCACCAAAGTTGCAAAAAGATTTTTGAGCTTCATTTATTTTCTGGCTTCAAGGCCTCATAAAATGCCGTCCGGAATGCATCGCCGACCTTGGTGTCAACCAGACACCGGTCCCAATCGAGTACCGGCAACTGACGCTGCTGAACCGGCGGAATTTTCAACGTCCCGGCCAGTCGCTGAAACTCGCGCGCCCATGCCTTCATCGTCCCGTTTGTTGTCAGCAAGCCGGTGAATTTGCTGCCATCCCGCGCAATGGCGACATCGTACAACCCCCAATTCAGCCAGCCGCACGCCGGCCCCGCCGTCCGTTCGACCGCGCGAGCGCACCACCGGGCCTGTTGCTGCTCGTCGCCGTTTCGCACCCAGCCAAATTCAGCGATTACAACTGGCTTGCCCGGCGCCGCAACCTCGCGCACAACGCTTTCGAGATACGCCCAATTACGGGCTTCAAAGTCACCGGCGCCGTGATCCAGCGGATAGAAATGGATTTCCATGAAATCCAAAAATTTCGCCTGACGCGCCGGTCGAAAACCAGAATAGTGTTTGACCGCAGGCAACAGCGCCGGCACCGACCATTGGATCAAACCGACCGTTACCAATGCATCCGGGTCCGCCGCCTTGATCGCCGCGACCTGCCGGCGCGTCCATTCATCCGCTATATCTTCGCGCGAGCGCTGGTAAGCAAGCAGGTCGGCGCCTTCGGGCGGTTGCCAGCGCACCGAAGGTTCGTTGAGCAGGTCATAAGCAAAGATTACGTTGCGGCCACGGTAGCGTTGCGCAAACAAACGCCAGAAATTTTCCTGTGCCGCCAGCAACTTTGGATCGCCAAACCGATCCCCCTGCGCCCATTTCGGCACGCCCTCCCAATGATCCGGCCCGGTCGGATGCACGTAAATGCCGGCTTCCTCCGCCAGCGACAGGAAGTGGTCAAACTTCGCCAGGCCGGCGGCATCAAGCGCGTTTGTCTCCGTAAAAAAGGAGCCGAAAGTCAGGAATACCCGAACGCAGTTCACGCCGAGTGATTTCATTATCGCGAAATCCCGGCGTGTGACTTCCAGGTCAAATTTCTTCCAGATTTGCGGTGCCCAGCCGGTGTCGGGCCGGTAATAATTGACTCCAAACGGCACAAACTGCCTGCCGCCTTCAGTCACGAAAGTCCGCCCATCCCTGGCGACCCGGACTTTCGGCAACGGCTTTGCTGCAACCGGCGCGCGGTCGCCGGCATAGTCCGCCGCCTGAAACGCCGCCGGCAACGCCAGCAGCAGTGCGACAATAATGGCATAAGAGGATTGCGCGTTCATTTCAATTTGTTCCGTCTGACAGTTCGAGGGCATTGTAACTTAAGCGATCGAACTTTTCCAATGATTTGAGCGAATTTTGGCGGGAATGGCTGGAATAGTTTATTGGGATTTGGGCGGGGGAATGAGCGCGCCTTGTAATTGGGCAAGTTGTTCCTGACGGTCATAAGTGCCGTAGAATGGTACGTTGGCATCCATCCAGAGGTAGAGGGTCCGCCGTGCCTGCTCAGGCAGGCCAATGCCGGCATGATTGGCATCGTCAAGAATCCGCGTCAGCGGGCTGGCATCAGCCCCCAAACGCCCGGGATGCGTTGCTATCTGGCTGATGCTGGCTCCGCCCATCCGTAAACCGGCCTTGCCCCAAAAGGAATGCCGCCAGTTTCAGTCAGCAAGGAACATAATAAGATAATTTAAAATGGTTCAACTTTTGAAACATTGCCGGGATTTGATTGTTTCAACAGGCAAATAAGGCGGCTTTATTTGACAAACCAATGCATCTTTCAAAATTATCATGTAATATTAACCTGTTGATTATCAGCATTTTACTTCATTAACAATCTGCTTTTACAAAATTCCTTGGAGGCGGAATTAGAGATAAAACCAAAAGATGTCAGGAGAAAAACATTTTCTAATGTACAAAAATGGACAAAAACATGCCAAGAAATGTAAAGCACATTTCCAAAAACCGTGGAAAATTTGTTTTGGGCAAAAGGGATAGCGGACGAACCAGGAGACAATTATGGATTTGCAACGAACAATAAAATATGAGTCCGACCGGGTGAAAGGGTTTGGGCGGGAAGTAATGAGCGTGCCTGGGTGCGAGCAGTTACAAAGCTGCATTCAATGCGGGACATGCTCCGGGGTATGTCCACTGTCAATCTACATGGACTACTCGCCGAGGCAATTGATGGCATTGACGCGGGCGGACTTCAAGCATGAGGCGCTGCGGAGCGTTACGATATGGCTTTGCGCCTCGTGTTACGACTGCACGGTGGAATGCCCGCGGCAGATCAGGATTACCGACATCATGTATGAATTGAAACAGCGGGCGATAAAAGAAGGCATCTATCCGAAACGCTTTCCGGTGCCGGTGCTGGCAAGGACATTTTACAGCATGGTGCACAGCCGCGGCAGGGTTACTGAAAGCTGGGTGGTGGTGAAAATGCTGTTGAAGTCCAATCCTCTGGCAGCGTTGGGCATGTGGAAGCTTGGGCTGAAATTGCTCACCAGGGGCCGGTTTTCGTTCAAGATGGAAGGCATCCGGCAGCGTGATCAACTGGCAAAGATGATGGCGGTGGCCAATGAAGTGGATTCAGAGCACCTGCCGCCACAAGAGGAACTCAAAAAAGCACACTGATTTATGAAATACACTTATTACCCAGGCTGCTCGTTGAAGGGCACAGGCCGTGCATACGAGGAATCGTTGCTGGCAGTGATGCGCGCCCTGGGCGTTGAGCTTGAGGAAGTTGAGGATTGGAACTGTTGCGGGGCAACGGCTTACATGGCCGTGGATGAAGTAAAGGCGTGCATTCTGGCGTCCCGGAATCTGGCCATCGCCGAAAAGATGAACAACAAGGTGATGATGGCGCCCTGCAGCTCATGTTACCTGATTTTGAACAAGACAAAGCATTATCTGCACGACTCGCCACAGGTAAACTCGGTTGTTAATCGCGCGCTTAAAAACGCCGGGCTTTCCTATTCAGGGAACGTACCTGTGCGGCATCCTTTGGATATTTTGATAAATGACGTTGGACTGGATGCCATCAAAAAACAGGTGAAACGCCCGCTGAAGGGGTTGAAAGTCGCCACTTACTATGGCTGCCAGATCGTCCGTCCGTACGCCACGTTTGACCGTGCGGACAATCCGACAACGATGGACCGGTTGATGGAGGCGTTGGGCGCAACGGTAGTTCGGTTTCCGCTCAAAACTCGTTGCTGCGGAGCAAGTTTGACCGGCACATTGCCCGAACCTGGGCTTTTGTGCTCCTACATCATTTTGAAGGAAGCCATCCGTTGTGGCGCCGAGGTCATTTCGACTGTCTGCCCTCTCTGCCAGTTCAACCTGGACGGATACCACGATAAAATCGCAGCCAAATGGGAACATGTTGAGATACCAACATTGTACTTTACCCAACTGATGGGTTTGGCTTTTGGCCTTTCAGAAAGGGAATTGGGACTGCATCGGAACTTTGTCCCGATGAAGAAACTGCCGGAGGCACAGCCGGAATTGGCGGTGCGGTAAAACATTGGAACATTTTGATTTAAAAGGAGTTGCCATGGAAAACGTCAGCCAAAAGAAAAACGGCGGTGAACAGCCGCGAATCGGCTTTTACATCTGCCACTGCGGCCACAACATAGCCAGCATGGTGGATTGCGCGGATGTGGCAAAGTATGTTGCACAACTTCCGGGGGTTGTCCTGTCCAAAGACTACAAATACATGTGCTCGGACCCCGGGCAGGAAATGATAGCCAAGGATATCAAGGAGCATGGCTTGAACCGGGTGGTGGTGGCCTCATGCTCGCCGTTGTTGCACGAGCACACTTTCCGCAACGCAACTGAAAAAGGCGGTCTAAACCCGTTTTATTTTCAGATGGTCAACGTGCGGGAGCATGATTCCTGGGTGCACACCAATCGTGAGGATGCTACGCACAAAGCCAAGGCGCTGGCGCGGGCTGCCATCAACCGGGTGGCGCACCACAAGCCGCTTGAGACCAAGAAGGTTCCGATTCATCCGGACGTTTTGGTAGTAGGCGGCGGGATAGCGGGCATTCATGCCGCAATGACGCTGGCCAATGCCGGCAAGAAGGTAATTTTGGTTGAACGCGAGCCTACCATTGGCGGGCACATGGCCAAATTTGACAAGACATTCCCGACACTGGATTGCGCGGCATGCATCCTCACGCCCAAGATGTCTGAAGTCGGCTCGCATCCAAACATACGGCTGATGACCTATTCGGAAGTGGTCAAGGTTGACGGGTATGTTGGAAATTACCAGGTCACAATCAAGCGCAAGCCGCGGTATGTGGACGAGGAATTGTGCATAGGCTGCCAGGAGTGCATCCCGGCCTGTGTATTCAAGGAGCCAAAGTTTGCCGATGAATTCAATGAAGGCCTGGGCAAGCGCAAGCCCATTTACATCCCCTTCCCGCAGGCCACGCCCCAGGTTGTGACCATTGATCCCAAGGTCTGCCTGAACTTCAACAAAAAGGGCGAAGTCAGCAACAAATGCAAGAAGACATGTGTGGAGGCTTGCGGCGACAAGAATGCGATTGATTTTACACAGACTGAGAAGTTCGAGGAAATCAAGGTTGGCGCGATTATTGTTGCAACTGGATTCAAGACATTCGACGCGAGGCGCATCACCCAATACGGCTATGGCATTTATCCGGGTGTGTACACCTCGCTTGAGGTTGAGCGTCTGGTCAATGCAGCCGGCCCAACCGGCGGGCATGTTGTGTTGCGAGACGGACGCAAACCGGAATCCATCGGCATCATCCATTGTGTTGGTTCCCGCGATGAAAAGACAAATCGCTGGTGCTCGCGGGTTTGCTGCATGTACTCGCTGAAACTGGCGCACTTGCTCAAGGAGCATACGGGCGCGGAAGTGTACAACTTCTACATTGACATGCGGACGCCGGGCAAAAATTACGATGAATTTTACGGTAAACTGCTCGAAGAAGGCGTGCATTTCATCCGCGGGCGTGTGGGTGAAGTCACCGACTGGGCGTTCACAAAGGAGGAAGAAGGCAAACTGGTGATCCGCGTTGAAGATACGCTGGCCGGATATGTCCGCCGCATACCGGTTGACATGGTTGTGCTGTCGGTCGGGCTTGAACCGCAGCCTGACGCGCAGGATGTCCGCCGGCTGTTCGGGATGAGCTGCGGCGGCGAAGGTTTCTTCCTTGAGCGCCATCCCAAGCTGGCGCCTGTGAACACGTTCACGGATGGAATTTATCTTGCCGGCTGCTGCCAGGGGCCGAAAGACATACCCGACACGGTTGCGCAGGCTGGGGCCGCTGCCGCCGAAGCCATGCAATTGATTGACAGGGGTTATATCGAGCAGGAACCCAACACCGCGTTCATACTTCAGGACGAATGTTGCGGGTGCAAGTCCTGCATCCCGCTCTGCCCGTACACCGCCATCGTGTTTGATGAGTCCACGCAAAAGGCCATCATCAACGAGGCGCTGTGCAAAGGTTGCGGCACGTGCGTTGGCTCATGCCCGTCAGGTTCAATAGTGCAAAACTTGTTTGAAGACGACCAAATCTTCAGCGAAATCGAAGGAGTGCTGTCCTATGACTGAGAAAAAATGGACGCCGCGGCTGGTGGCGTTTTTCTGCAACTGGTGCACCTACACGGCGGCTGATCTGGCCGGGGTGTCCCGGCTCAAATATGCGTCGAATGTCCGGATCATCCGCGTGATGTGCTCCGGGCGTATAGACCCGCAGTTTGTGCTGGAAGCGTTTGCAAAGGGGGCGGATGGAGTGCTCATCGGCGGCTGTCATCCGAATGACTGCCACTACGTCGAGGGCAACTACAAAATGCTGCGCCGCTACCGGCTGTTGAAGAGGATGCTCGCCGACATGGGGATTGAGCCTGATCGCTTCCGGCTCGAATGGATTTCGGCTGCCGAAGGCGAAAAGGTCAAGCGCGTGGTGGACGAGATGGTGCAAAAGTTAACGGCGCTTGGACCGCTTGCATGGGACAAAAAGCTTGAAGACTGGGACCGCGAAGTAAAGGCCCTGGAGGAGCACGTTCAAGCACAGCAAACAACCAAAGAGGTGGCAAATGCCTAAGCCAAAAGTTGCCTTTTACTGGTGCGCATCCTGTGGCGGGTGCGAGGAAACCGTTGTTGACCTTGCCGAGGACATTCTCGGCGTGGTTGAGAAGGTGGACATTGTCCTCTGGCCTGTGGCCATGGATTTCAAGTACGCCGATGTGCGGGCCATGCCGGACAAATCAATAGTGGCAACATTTCTCAACGGAGCCATTCGCTCAACCGAACAGGAAGAAATGGCGCGGTTGCTGCGGCGCAAGAGCCAGTTCCTGATCGCCTACGGTTCATGCGCACACACCGGCGGCATACCGGGCCTTGCCAACCAATTTTCGCGGGAGGAAATTCTGAACTTTGTGTATAAAGGCTCCCCCTCAACCGTCAACGAGACGGGCACGCTGCCGCAGACTGAATTTGAAGAGCAAGGCCGCCGGGTGCACCTGCCCGCGCTGCATCAGGGCGTGCGCAGCCTCGATCAAGTTGTCGAAGTAGATTATTACGTCCCCGGTTGTCCCCCGACGCCCAATATCACCAAGGCAGCGGTAGGCGCGCTGCTGGAAGGGCGGCTTCCGGCCAAAGGCTCAGTTCTGGCGCCTGACATCGCCTTGTGCGATGAATGTCCGCGAAAGGCCACCAAACCCACAAACGTGGCCTTTACCGAATTTGTTCGTCCGCATCAGCGGCTGTTGGACCCGAACAAATGCTTTTTGGCCCAGGGGGTGGTTTGCATGGGGCCGGCAACACGCTCCGGCTGCGGCTCACAGTGCCCAAGCGGCAACATGCCATGCACCGGATGCTTCGGTCCCACTTCGCGTGTCAAAGACCAGGGAGCCAAGATGCTTTCATCACTTTGCGCCAACATCGAACCAAAGGATGAAGATGGAATTGACAAAGTGTTGGAAGGAATTCCGGACCCGGTCGGCACATTTTACAGGTACGGCCTGCCCAAAAGTCTCTTGAGGCGCAAGGGCGGTTTGCCAACATCCTGAACGGATATAATTTCTGCCAGCAAACTTACACAGTATGAACGAGCAAGCCAAACAAGTGTGGAACCAAGCACAGGCGCAGGCCAACGCCGCTTTTGCGGCAAGGCGGCGCAATGTAACCGTTGACCCCATCACACGGCTCGAAGGCCATGGGAAAATTGACGTGTTCCTGGATGAAAAAGGCAATGTGGAACGCGCCTATTTCCAGGTGCCGGAGCTGCGTGGATTTGAGGTCTTTGCCCGCGGGCGGCCTGCCGAGGAGATGCCGCAAATCACCAGCCGTATATGCGGCGTCTGCCCGACAGCCCATCACATGGCAGCCACAAAATGTCTGGACAGTCTTTACGGTGTCAAACCAACGCCAGCCGGGCGAAAAATTCGCGAGCTTGTTTATAACACATTCATGCTGGAAGACCATGCCCTGCATGTTTACGTGCTGGGCGGGCCGGATTTCATTGTCGGGCCTGAGGCGCCTGCTGCGGAACGAAACATTGTGGGCGTGATTGGGAAAGTCGGGGTTGAAACCGGCAAGCGCGTAATCGGGATGCGCCGCCGGTTGCGTGAGCTGATTGCATACTTTGGTGGCAAGGTGGTGCATCCGGTGCTGGGTCTGCCGGGCGGAGTATCGAAGGCGCTGAACCCGGCGGATTTGCCGAAGTTTCAACAACTCGCCAAGGACGCCGTTGATTTTGCCCAGTTTACCTTGCAGGTCTTCAAGGATATCGTCCTGAAAAACAGCGAATACGTGAAGCTAATCACCTCCGAAGCGTACACGCACAAAACCTATTACATGGGTATGGTGGACGAGAAAAACCGCGTCAACTTTTATGACGGGATGCTGCGTGTGGTGAATCCAGAGGGAAAGGAATTTGCCAAATTCCCGGTGGAAAACTACCGCGAATATGTTGCAGAGCACGTGGAGCCGTGGAGCTACATGAAATTCTGCTACCTCAAGCCGCTGGGTTGGAAGGGCTTTGAGGAGGGCGCCGGCACCAGCGTGTATTCTGTTGCGCCGTTGGCGCGGCTTAATGCGTCGGAGGGATTCAGCACGCCGCTGGCCCAGGCAGCCTATGATGAATACTTCAAGACACTGGGCGGCAAGCCGGTACATCATACTCTGGCCAATCACTACGCCCGCGTGGTGGAAATGATTCACGCAGCCGAGCGAATGGTTGAGCTGTTGAATGACCCGGACATTACAAGCCCGGATGTGCGCACTGTCCCCACAAACCGCCCAAGCGTGGGCATTGGCGTGGTTGAAGCGCCGCGGGGAACGCTCTTCCATCATTACGAAACGGATGAACGCGGCATCATCAAGATGGCAAACATGATTGTCGCAACCCAAAACAACGCCGCCCGAATCGCCATGAGCGTTGACCGCGCCGCCAAGGCGCTTATCAAAAACGGGCAGGTGCGCGAAGGTTTGCTGAACAAGGTGGAGATGGCATTCCGGGCCTATGACCCGTGCCTGGGTTGCGCCACTCATTCACTGCCGGGTCACATGCCGCTGATAGCCCGCATCTACAATCACCGGCGCGAGTTGGTCGGGGAAATCGAGCAGCATTAACCACGGCGGCCCAATCCGCCGCGGATGCGCCGTTTGCAAATCATAAAGCGCCTGCTCAGCCCTGATTCGGCTGCAGCACAAAGGCGCGATGCGCCGCAAAGGTCTTGTGCAAGGCAAGGCTCGCCTGGTCCTGCAATTGTTGAAGCGCAGCGTATATTTTCACACGCTCCGGCGACGGCTCCGCCGTCTCGGCGCGGTTAAGTTTCACAAACTCGTCGGTTATATCGCTGATGGAGCATTGCTCCCCTTGTTGCAGCCGCCAGCACCAAAGCGCCTGCAATGCCGCTCCATAAGCCGCCCCCTCACCGACCTGCAAGGTAACCACCTGGGCGTTGAAAATATCGGCCATGATCTGACGCCACAGCTTCGAGCGCGCACCACCGCCGGTGGCGCGAATCTGAGTCGGTTTGACCCCAAGTTGAACAAGCCGGCGCAGGCCGTAGTTCATGCCCAGGGTCACACCTTCCATTGCCGAGCGTGCAAAGTGCTGGGCGGTGAATGTGCGCGGCGTAACGCCAATCCATACGCCCGTGCCATCGGGCACATTCGGCGTGCGCTCCCCTTCAAGGTAGGGTATCAACAGCAGGCCGTCGCAGCCTGCCGGCGCCCTGGCTGCCGTTTTTTCAAAAGCCGCGTGATCAAGCTGGAAATCGCGCCGCACCATTTCCGTGGCCACAGTTACGTTCATTGTGCAAAGCAACGGCAGCCAGCGGTTTGTGGAATCGCAGAATGCCGCAATCTCGCCCTGCGGGTCCACAACCGGTTTTTCGGCGCAGGCATAGATCGTGCCGCTGGTTCCAAAGCTGGCCGTGACAACTCCCGGACGTGTGTTTCCGGTGCCGATGGCGCCCATCATGTTGTCGCCGCCGCCTGCGCTTACCAATATGCCGGCCTCAAGCCCCAATTGCCGGGCCGTTTCCTTCTGAAGCGTTCCGGCAGGCTGGTCGCTTGGAATCAGAGGCGGCAGTTTCCCGGCCAAATCATCATCTATTGCGCGCAAAACCGCCTCGCTCCACTTGCGCCGGCGCACATCCATCAGCGCGGTGCCCGAAGCGTCGCCGTACTCCATCACCTTCTGGCCCGTAAGCCAGAAGTTCAAATAATCATGCGGCAAAAGCACCGTTGCCAGGCGCGCGAAATTCTTCGGCTCATGCTTTTTAAGCCACAATATTTTCGAGGCTGTGAATCCGGGCAGCACCGCGTTTCCAAGCGCCTTGATGGTGGCCTTGCGCCCGCCAACTTTTTCCATGATTTCCTCGCACTCCGCCGCGGTGGACGTGTCGCACCAGAGCTTTGCCGGCCGGATTACCTCGCCAGAGGCATCCAGCGGAACAAAACCGTGCTGCTGGCCGCTGACGCCAATGGCTTTTACCTCACCGGCCTTTGCTCCGGCCTTTTTCAGGGCGTCGCGTATCGCTTTGGCCGCCGCATCCCGCCATGTGTGCGGATGCTGCTCTTTTGCGCCGGGCGGCAGATTTGGGATTAAATCGTAGGCAACGGATGCCGAGGCCAGCACCCTGCCATTGCGCGCGTCCACAACCAAAGCCTTGGTGGATTGCGTGCCACTGTCTATGCCGATCAATAATGTCTTCATGAGCTGTCTCTTTTTCGTCTGCCAGTAACAAAAATGCCACTCGATATCAAGACACTTCGATAATTTGAAAAAAAAATTAACCTCGGACAGCATTTGTCCAAGCCGGTTTGCCAGACTGCGCCCGTATGAAAACAAATATTGGGCAAACATTGAACCGGCGGGAATGTTGCGAGTACATCGAAGAGCCGGCGTGGCTGACGATTGTCAACAGCCTGCTTTTCTGGGCGCTCGTAATTCTTGCATTGAAAATAATCTGAGCGCGGCCTGCAGCACGCCGTTAATCAGCGGGCTTTTGGAAGTCGGAGGGATTCACCCAGTCCGCCGGAACTTTTTCCCCACGCTGGGTTCGCTCGTAGAAGCCGCGATTGCGTTCATTGGCATACGGGTACTCGTCAAAAATATGGCCCTGACCGAGGATGCGCGGGTCCTGTTGCGCCTTAAGCTCGTCAAACAACTTTTTTTCCAATCTTTCGGAGATGGCTTTTAATTCAACTTTGGATGCAAGGTTGGTGACACAGTCCGGATCGGACTTTAGCGCGTACAATTCGACGGCAGGTCTCTTGTCAAAGCACAACTCCCAATAGCGGCGGCGCGCGGTGTCAAATCGCGCATTCAACACCTCGGTTTTTGTGGGGCCGCCGTCGCAATCCAGATAACCGGTCTCAGGATTGCACGCAGGCCAGCGGGAAGGCTCAAAGTTGCGCAAATAGAGATAATCATCGGTGACAATCCCGCGCACCGGATAGCCTTGATCATGCGGGCGTCCAACATCGTTGCGCTCGCGCCCGATCAGCACGAAGTCCCTCGCCGGATTAACCTGCCCGTCTTTATCGGAAAAGAAAATGTCCACAAGGCTTCTGCCGGAGGTTGGCGCCATTCCGGTCTGCTCCCATTTTATACCGGCCAGCTCGATAAAAGTCGGGGCGAAATCGGTGAAACTGACAAAATCATTGACCTTGCGGCCGGGACGGCGGATTCCCTGCGGCCACATCACGGCCATCGGCATGCGGTTGGCGTTATCGTATGTCTGGCCTTTTATCCGCGGAAAGGGCATCCCGTTGTCTGAAGTAACCACAACCACCGTTTGCGCCAGCAGTCCGCGTTGTTCCAAAAGTGCAAGCATCCGCCCAAGGTGCATGTCGAAATGTTCAACCTCAAATGCGTAGTCGAGCATGTCCCCGCGCACCACCTCATTGTCGGGCCAGCACGCGGGCACGTGCTCGATGTCCGTCAGTTTTTTCCCTCCCTTGGCCACGCCGGAGCCGGCTTCATAGCCCCGGTGCGGTTCCAAACTGCCGTACCAAAAACACCACGGCTTTCCGGCGGGAACAGCATCCAGAAAATCCGCAAAGTTGGCCGCGTAATCGTTGTTCGATATTCCTGAAGCCGGCGGAGTCGCCTTGCGGCGATTGAACGGTTGTCCCGCCATGAGGCGTGGTTTCCCCGAACTATTGGTTGCCACGCCGGGACCCCAGCCCTTGGCGGTCATGCCAACAAAATAGCCGTTCTCGGCAAGCGCCTCCGGCCATGTTTTGAACTCAAGCGGAAAGTAACAGACATGATTGGCAGCCGCCTTCAATTGCCATGGGTTGCGCCCGGTGAGGATGCAGGAGCGCGAAGGGGCGCACTTGGAAGTTGGCGTGTAGGCGTGATTAAAAAGAATCCCCTCACGCGCCACGCGGTCAAAAGCCGGTGTTTTAACCCACCGGCAGCCATAAGCTCCGGCATGCCCGTAAGACCAGTCATCAGCCACTGCAAAAAGAAAATTCGGCCGCACGGGATCGGCGGCAACCGCCCTGTCGGCGCGGCAAACCGCCATCACCAATGCAACCAGCATGGTGCCGGACAACACAGCGCGCATGATTGAATTCACGGTTCAAAAACATAGGATATCCGCTCCAGGCTGACAAGCCCGGCGAATTGGATAAATCAAGGCTGGCTTTTCCTGCGGCTGCCGCGCAAGATGCCGCTTATGCCATACAAGGAATTCAGTATGGACGAGGCCGCCCGTTACCTGCACTTGAACCGGCGCGAGCTTGAAGAGCTGGTCAAGACAGGGGAGATACCATTTGAGAAACGGGGCGGACGCGTCGTTTTCCGGCGCATTGAATTGGACGGATGGGCATCCAAACGCATACTCGGCTTGGGCGGCAAGCGGCTGGATGAGTACCACCGGAAAACCACCCGCGCCACGCTGGAGTTGTTGAAAAAGGAAACCATCATGCCCGAGCTGATAAAGCCGGAGTACATCGCGCCGGCGATGCCCGGCAAAACCAAGGCATCGGTGCTGCAAGTTTTGGTTGAAATCGCCGACACCACGGGCCTTGTAGGAAACCCGAAGGATTTGCTCAAAAGCCTGCAGGAACGTGAAGAGCTTTGCTCAACCGGACTTGCCGACGGTCTTGCGGTGCCCCATCCGCGCTGCCCACAGGAGTATTTGTTTGAGTCCTCATTCATTATTGTAGGCCGCACCCTGCAGGAAATACCGTTCGGCGCGCCTGACGGAATGCCGTCGGATTTGTTCTTTCTAACCTGCTGCCAGGATGACCGGCTGCATCTGCACACGCTGGCGCGAATCTGTCTGATGGCGCAAAAGACAAAAATGCTGCAACGGTTGCGCGAGGCCGCGGACGCCGAGGAAACGCACAAAGTAATTTTGGAAAGCGAAGTTGAGGCGCTCCAGGCCCGGCGGTAGGATTGCAACTGGCGCGGGAACGCAATGCAAGCCGCTTCCACAGAGCTTTTTGAAATCGTGCGACAACTGGCGGTTCTTCTGCAAAAGGCCGGCGGCCGCGCCCTGCTTGTCGGCGGTTGTGTGCGCGATGAATTGCTCGGCGCCGTCCCAAAGGATTACGATTTGGAAGTTTACGGCCTGCACCCGGACAGGCTTCAAGAATGTCTGCGCGCCTCCGGCTTCGATGTGGAGCTGGTTGGGCGCGCCTTTGGCGTGCTCAAGCTCAAGCACCTGCCAATTGAACTGAGCATACCCAGGCGCGAAACCAAGACCGGCCCCGGCCACACCGCTTTCGATGTGGATTGCGATCCATTTTTAACCACGGAAAAGGCCGCGCTTCGCCGTGATTTCACCATCAACGCCATCTCGAAAGACCCGCTCACAGGCGAGCTTTTGGATTTTTACGGCGGACTGGATGATTTGCGAAACAAACGGCTCGAACCAGTTTCCGAAAAATTCATGGAAGACCCGCTGCGCGTCTTGAGAGCCATGCAATTCATCGCGCGCTTCGAGCTTTCGCCCTCGGAGCGACTGCTTGCCTACAGCCGCCAGATGACATTGGAGGGACTGGCGCGCGAGCGGATTTTTGATGAGTTCGCCAAATGGCTTCTACAAGGCCGGGACCTAAAACGGGGCCTGGAGTTCCTGCGTGATTCAACCTGGATTCGCTTCTTCCCGGAATTGGCGGCAATGGTTGGCGCGCAGCAAGACCCGGAGTGGCATCCGGAAGGTGACGTGTTCACGCATACCGGACACTGTCTCAACGCGTATGCCATGCTGCGAAGCGGCTGCGCTGATGACGATCTTGCGCTGGGCTTCGCAGTTCTGTTGCATGATGTGGCAAAGCCAGTCACCACCGCACAAAGCGACGGGCGGCTTCGCTCTTTTGGACATGAAGAGGCAGGAGCTGAACTGGCGGCGCAATTCATGCGCAAACTGACCGCGCGCGAGGATTTGATACAGTTGGTTGCGCGGCTTGTCAGGGAACACATGGCGCCGGTGCAATTGTACAAGTCGCAAGCCGGCCCGGCAGCGGTGCGCCGGCTTGCATTGCGCGTTGGCAGGTTGGATTTGCTCGCCAAATTGGTGCTCTGTGATCAACGAGGCCGCCCTCCCATCGAGGCCAATGAAGTGCCTGCCGTTCAATGGCTGCAAAAGACAGCCGAGCAACTCGATGTAGCGGCGCAGAAACCCAGGGCCATTATTTTGGGCAGGCATCTCATGGCCCTGGGCGTAAAGCCCGGTCCGCAGATGGGCGCATTGCTCAAACAACTTTTCGATGCACAGTTGGACGGGCGTTTCTCAACGGTTGAAGAGGGCGTTAACTTTGCGAAGATGCTCCTTGCCGAAAAAACAAAGCCGCCTCAACAGAAGGCTTGATTTCGCCTGAAACAAAAGCAATGCCATCATACGCGCAATTCGTGCATAATTATCTTCTGGCATGTTCCGGCTGCCTGGGTTAACAACATTTACATGCGCTTGGGTTCTGCAAGTTTTCTCGGTTTCATTCTGACGTTGCAACTGGCGGGCACGGCGGCAAATCCGGCCAAAGAAGACGACTTCATCCTGGATTTCCGCTACGCGCCAACCAACTGGCAGACTTCAATATGCCTGCCGGATGACTGGCAAAAAACACTCGTCGGACGTGATGGCGCGCTGCTTTATGATTATCCAGGAAAATTCGCGGGCTTCGGCACCCGGCTGATCTTCAGTCTTGCGGAGGAAACCAGGTGGCTCAAGCAGGAGCTGGTTGGGCCGCGGGTGCCGATCGTCCGCACATTCAAGCAATATGAACAGGTCGAGTTGGTTGAGGAAACCTTCGCGTTGCCTCCAAATCTTGCGCCCTCCAAAACTCGCCGGGCCGCTTCCATCCGGGCTGAACGGTTGGGCGGGCAGGAAGTGCTGCGAGACTGGGCCGCGCCGCCGCCCAACACCGATCCGGCTTTCCGCCATGTTGCTGTTGGCTGGAAGGAGCCTGTCCACTACCGCTTCAAGTCGCGCAAAGGGGAACATTACACCGTTGTTTTCGGCTTGTGCGAAGGCTGGCATGAAAAACCTGGCAGCCGGATTTTGGATTTGTCGGTCGAAGGTGGCAACTCGCGGACGGTTGATCCTGTGGCCGAACAAGGGCGCAATCAGCCGTGTTTGTATATTCTGGAAGGGATGGATGCGGATGGCGATGGATGGGTTGATTTGCGCGTGGCCGCCAATTCCAAATCGCCCGACCAAAACACAATCGCCAACATCTTCTGGGTGTTTCGAGGCAAGACTCAGCCTTCATTGGCGGATTTGAAATCCGGCCGCGATGCCGGAGCATGGCTGCGCATTGCATGCGGGGAAACGCTGCCGGGCGAACGCCAGCCACGGCATGACATAATGTTGGTGCGCATGCGCAACACCGGTTCCAAGCCAACCGCCGTTTCACCCATGCTCATACTTGAAACCGCATCGCCTGTCACACCCCTGAACGAACAAAAACAAGTGGCAATCGGCGGGCGCACCTTGTTGACGCTTCCCGAATCGCTGATGCGCGTCGAGACGCGCTCCAACAAAACCACTCTGGCCTTTCACGCCCGCCGCATTGCGCCCGGTGAGATAATCACGCTGGCTTTCGCTGTCACCCGCGGCTCCATCTCGCCGGCCATGGCGCCGTTGCCGTCCCGCGCCGCCTACTACCGGCAGGAAGCCGAAAAGTACTGGCAAAAACTCAATCTGCCTTATGGGGCAATTGAAGTGCCTGACCCGGCCGTGCAGGCGCTTTTGGACTCCTCAATCCGCAATATCTATCAGGCGCGTGAAATCAAGAAAGGCCTGCCGGCATTTCAAGTCGGCCCAACTTGCTACCGCGGGCTGTGGGTTGTGGATGGCTCGTTCATCATGGAAGCAGTGGCATATCTGGGCAGGGCGATGGAAGCGCGCAACGGCATAAAATATCTCCTGAGCTTCCAGCGCCCGGACGGCGCCTTCATGCTAATTGACGGACACTGGAAGGAGACCGGAATCGTGTTGTGGGCCGTCACCCGCCACGCCCGGTTGACTGGCGATAAAAAATGGCTGCGCGAAGTCTGGCCCAATCTGGAACGCGGCTTTGATTTCATTCGCAAGATGCGACAAATGCCGCCCGCCGGCTCGCCAAATGCCGGTCTCATCCCGGACGGCTTCAGCGACGGCGGCCTTGCCGACAAGGTCCCCGAATACACCAACATCTACTGGACACTGGCAGGCATGCGCGCCGCAGTACGCGCAGCCCGCTGGCTTGGCCTGGATGAAACTGCCGCCGAATGGCAGCGTGAATACGAAGATTTTTACCAGACATTCCGCAAGGCAGCCGAGCGGGATCAACGAACCGATGCCCACGGCCACCAATACCTGCCCATCCGCATGGCAAAAGGCGAGGGCATCCTGCCGCAAAAGGCCCAGTGGGCATTTTGCCACGCAGTTTTCCCCGGGCAGGTTTTCAGGGTGGATGACCCACTGGTGCAGGGCAACATGGCGATGTTGAAGGCAGTCGAATCTGAAGGCCTTGTATTGGACACCGGCTGGCTTGGCAAAGGAATATGGAATTACTTCGGCTCTTTCTACGCCCATGCATGGCTGTGGCTTGGGTACGGCGAAAAAGCGGCGCAGACACTCTATGCCTTTGGCAATCACGCCTCGCCACTGCTTGTCTGGCGCGAAGAACAAATGCCTGTTGGCCAGGGCGCCGCCGTGGTTGGCGACATGCCGCACAACTGGGCCAGCGCGGAATTCATCCGGTTGATACGGCATCTGATCGTCTTGGAACGCGGCTCGGAGCTGCACCTGTTTGAGGGGCTGCCACGCACATGGTTGAAACCGGGCGCAACAATCAGGCTCAAAGAAATCGCAACTGAATTTGGGCCGGTTTCACTGGAGCTTGAAGTTGACAAGTACGGCGCCACGGCGCGCCTGCGACTGGAGGCCCCGCGGCGCGAGCCGCCGCAGCGCATTGTAGCGCATCTTGAAGGCTGGGCCGAACCCGGCGGCACCATCAGCCTACCCATCCGCGGCACAATCAAACATGACTTCGTTCTAAAAAAGTAAACATCCTGCCCGCCGAATTCTGCCGGTAACCGGGCTTTTGGGCTTTTGCCGTCAGTCGCATCGTGGTATAAAAAGGACATGAACGCGAATTTGAAGATCGGATTTCTGGGCGCCGGACAGATGGCCACCGCGCTGGCCAAAGGTTTTCTGAAGGCCGGACTTGTAACAGTGGAGAATTTAATTGCCAGCGATGTGTTGGAAAGCGCCCGGCAGAAATTTGCGCAAAACACCGGGGCCCGTGTTGTCACGCAAAATGCCGATGTCTTGAGGTTTTCGGATGCCGTCATAATCGCCGTCAAACCCCCGCAGGTGCCCGAAGTGTTGAAGGATGTGCGCGGGGCGTACACCGGACATCAATTGTTCATCTCAATAGCAGCCGGCGTCACCCTTTCCCGTCTGGCCGAGCATCTGCCGGCCAATGCCCGCATAATCCGGGCGATGCCCAACACGCCGGCGCTTGTAGGCACATCCGCCACTGCCTACGCAGCCAGCGCAAACGCAACCGGGGACGATCTTGAGCTTGCCCAGAAATTATTCTCCTCGGTTGGGCTGGCATTCGCCTTGAAGGAACAGTTGTTGGACGCTGTAACCGGCCTGAGCGGAAGCGGCCCGGCTTATTTGTTTCTTGTGATCGAAGCGTTGAGCGACGGCGGCGTTGCCGCCGGCCTGCCGCGCGAGGTGGCCACACGGCTGGCGGCTCAAACCGTAAAGGGAGCGGCGGAGATGGTGCTTGCCACAGGTCTGCATCCCGCCGTGCTCAAAGAGCAGGTGACAAGTCCCGGCGGCACTACCATCGAAGGCCTGCACGAGTTGGAAAAGGCCGCCACGCGCGCCGCTTTCATCAGCGCAGTGCGCGCCGCGGCGGACAAAGCGAAAAAATTGGGCGCCGGCTGAGGCGTGCTATCGCCAATACTCGGTGCGCAAGCCGGCAAACAGGTTGTCCCGGCTCTCAACATCCTGGAGCCATCCCTCATCCACGTGCCCCTGTTTAAGCTGCTCGAAAAGGTGGTTGAACCGTGACAGGTGGTCGGTGACTCGCCTGCGCGCATAGTCCGGGCTGGTATTGGTGCGCATGATAAACGGCCAGTCGCTGGCTTGCGCCAAAAGCAATTCGCGGCCTGCCTGCCTCAAGGCGCGTTCCATAAGACCGCCTGCATTGCCAAACTGGACGGCAAGCTCGGTCATGCGTTTCTGCGCTGCTTGCAGGTGCGGGAAAATCCATTGGTTGGTTTCATTAAGCCAGAGCTTGAAGTAACCTTGCTCGCCCCAACTTGATGCCGCAGGTGTGGCCATTTGCTGCGTGGGATGCCGCCGCAGATACTCAGTTGGAGTAATCAGTTCGAGTTTCTTTCGATACCCCGCCGCGGCCCTTACATAATAGTCCAGGAATTCAGGGCCTTCATACCACCAGTGGCCGAACAGCTCCGCGTCGAAAGGTGAAACCACAATCGGCGGGCGCTCCATCACTCCAGCAAGGCGCTCAGTTTGAGCAAGACGCGCTTCAAGGAAATGTTGTGCATGGGCACGCGCCGTTTGCAAGGCAGCCTGCCGGTTGTACGGCTCCTTGTGCCGGCCCGGACCGGTTATGCGGTAGTACTTCAGGCCGGTGTAGCCTCGCAGGCCGGGCGATGGCAAATACGGCTGCAAATATTCAAAATCCAGATCAAACCCGATGTCGCGGTAAAAATCGCGGTAATTAAAATCGCCCGGATACCCTTCATGCCGGCTCCAGACCTGGCGCGCCGACTCCAAATCGCGCCCAAAAGCAGCCACGCCTGCATTGGTGAACACCGGCGCATAAACCCCGAAGCGCGGGCGAGGCGTGGCGCAGAGCAGCCCGTGGGCCTCGACAACAAACCATCGCAGCCCGGCCTCGCCGAGCGTCATTTCCAAGCCCGGCTTGTAGGCGCATTCCGGCAGCCAGAAGCCTAGCGGCGCCGCCCCGAAATTTCCGGAATGTTCATCACGCGCCACCAAAACTTGTGCGCGAATTGAAGACTCATGATTCAAAAGAGGCAGCACTGCGTGCGTTGCGGAGCAGGTGATCAATTCCAACCGTCCGGTTTTTTGAAAGTTCGCCAGAGCGCCCGGGATGTCCCTTCCGCAAGCCACCCAGGTCTCGCGCAAGCCGCACCAACGCTTGTGATACATTTTCGCCAGCTCCTGCAGCGGGCGCTCAAAACGCGTGCGCGTAATCTCCTTCTCGGCCAGTTCAATCAAGCCGTTCAACCGCCGATAATAACGCGCTTGCAGCAGCGGGTCCCGCAACATTGTGGCAAGTGTGGGCGAAATTGAGATTGTCAGCGCCCATGGCACGCCGTCCCGCTCCCAACCCTGCATGATTTCCAGCAACGGCAGGTAACATTCAGTGATGGCCTCGAAGAGCCAGCTTTCCTCCAAAAATCGTTCATGCTCAGGATGCCGCACAAACGGCAGGTGAGCGTGCAAAATTATTGCGTGATAACCAACCATGTCCACAAAACGGATAACTGTTTACAACTCCTTGAATGTATTTTTGGGGCGCACAGGCGGCGGTTGTTGTGCCGCATGCGCCTCGCGCCCGATGGAACAGGCCCTTTATTCAAGCGCCGTTCTCCGGCGGAGGCGGTTCCAATGACTGATCCTGCGGTTGCACTCCAACATCGCCGCGGTAATCAGTCCTGCGGCTGAATTTCAGCTCCGCCGCCCTGCCGTCAGTGCGATCAGCCGAGATTGCCACCGCGGGCAGTTCATAATTGCCATCCGGCAACGCAAAGCGGCATGAAAAAGTGCCATCAGGCCGCAACTGTATCGGCCTGCCGCCCAAGGTAACCTCGGCGTCCGGCTCCGTGGCGCCGTAAATCACGATCTCGGCGTTAATGTTGAACCAAAATTCCCTTGATGGAGGGGCAGACGGCCCCTGGGCGCTGCTGGGGGCCTGGGCCGCTGCTCCAAATGGAACGCCAGGCGATGCAATTTGTTGCGGCGGCAGCGCCAACCCGCCAGGCGGTTGTTCACCGCCCAGTTGCCGGCGCACCAATTCAGTAATCTCCATCGAGCCAATCCATACCCGCCTCAGGCTGTCCAGCGTGATCAACTGTTCCAAGACCTGCTCCCTCTCCCGGGTCAATTCCGCCCCGGTCAATTGGCCGCCAACCGCGGGAATTGTCCGGGCAAGCGCCTCGGCAAGCGGTTTGTTTTCAGCCGCTGCCGCCTTCACGGCAGCCACTACTTTCTGCAGTGGCACTTCCGGCGGGATGGTCGCCAGACGCACTGTCTTTTCCATCGAAGGCGCTTCAGGCGGGGTGAATGTTGCCTCGGATTTTCCCAATGAACACCACAGCCCCAAATTATCGTAGTAACCAAGCTCGCCAAAAAACTTAGTGCCCGGTTTGTCCACATGCACGAACCAATGACGGGTTCCCGGCGGCAACTGGATTTCAAGATACGGATGCTCTGTGATTTCGTTCAGATGCACCCGCAAGTGCAGGCGGCCCTGGCTTGAACGGGCCTCAACTTCCTGCAACTGTTGTCGCGTATAATCCCAACTTGCATACAGCCAGCGTGAATCCTGCGCGGTAACAATCAACTGTCGCGTCCCGTACGCCTCTGGCAACCCGCTTCCAACCCCAGCCATCGCCGCCGCCGGCGGCGCCGCAACAACTGGTTCCGGAAAATCTCCACTCAGCAGGTAAGATGGTATTTCTGGAGCCTTTTTCTTTGGCTTCGCCACCCTGGATTTCTTTGGCGTAGTTTTCCTCTGCGCCGTTTTGGCCTTTGAAACAACAATCCTGCCACGCACAGCCTCCGGCTTTGGCTGGGACCTGGCCGGCGCGCTTTTTGCGACCACAGGCTTTTTCAGTTTGCCTGTCCTGGCAACCGGACGCGCGGAAGCCGTTTTAACCGTCAACCGTTTCTTTGTGGCGGACGCCGCTGCGCTTTTCTTGGCAATCTTTTTTTTCGTTGTCATAAGGCCTTTACCCAGGGCGGGCCACGGCTTGGCCAGCTAACGCCATCATACGAAACTGCATGAAACATTCAACCTTAAATCGCTGCAAGCGTTTGGAAAAATTTTGCCGCCGGTTCGCAGGGGCGAATCAGACTGTTTTTATTCTTGGCGCAGTGCGCCCTGGCGCTTAAACATCGTGTGGATGAAATCGCGAGCCTATGCAAAGGCGGGTGTGGATATTGACCTGGGCAACAGGGTGAAAGCCACCCTGCCGGAATTGCTCGCCCGCGCACGCAGGCCGGGCGTATTGGGGAAGATCGGGGGGTTTGGCGGACTGTTTGCGCTGGACAAACGCCGCTACCGGCAGCCGGTTCTGGTTTCAAGCATGGACGGTGTTGGGACAAAGCTCAAAATCGCCTTCGCAATGAACCGCCATGACACCGTCGGCCAGGACTTGGTCAACCATTGTGTCAACGATATTGTTGTTCTTGGGGCTGAACCGCTTTTTTTCCTGGATTATCTCGGGACCGGCAAGCTCGAAGCCGGTGTTTTTGAAGAGATCATAAAGGGCTTTGCCAAAGCCTGCGCCGAAAACCGTTGCGCGTTGATCGGGGGCGAGACTGCCCAGATGCCCGGCTTTTATCAACCCGGCGAATATGATTTAAGCGGCACCATAGTGGGTGTGGTCGAGAAGACGGCCATCCTTGGCGGCCGGGACGTCAAGCCCGGCGATGCCGTAATCGGCCTTGCTTCATCCGGTCTCCACACCAACGGCTACTCGCTTGCGCGTAAAATTTTCTTCGAGCAGCTCCGGCTCAAGCCGGATTGTTTCATCCCTGAATTGGGCTGCAAACTCGGCGATGAGTTGTTGAAGATTCACATAAGCTACGGCCCCGCAATACTGGCGCTTTTGAAGCGGTTCAACCGGCCCGGTTGCCCCCGAAAAATCAAGGCCCTCGCACACATAACCGGAGGCGGATTTGTTGACAACATCCCGCGGGTGTTGCCCAAACGATGCGACGTTGTCATTCACAAGGGTAGCTGGCCCATACCGCCCGTTTTCCAACTGCTCGCAAAGCATGGGAGGTTGGACGAAGCCGAGCTATACCAAGTGTTCAACATGGGCGTGGGAATGGTGGTTATTGTGGAAAACAGCTCCGCCGAAGCAATCACCCGCGCCTTCAAAGCAAAAGGACACCAAGCATGGTTGATCGGCGAGGTGGTGAAAGGAACAGGCGCTGCGCGTGTTGTACGGGCGACCCCATAATGTGAGTCACTTTTGGTCATGAAAAAAAATCCGATTATTGTGGCTTTGGACGTTCCCACGGCTGAGCGGGCGCAACAGTTGGCCACGGAGCTTGCCCCGGTGGTGGGCGGATTCAAAATCGGCGCCGAGCTTTTCACCAGCGCCGGCCCGGAGCTTGTAAGGCGGCTTTTGGATACAGGCGCGGCTGTATTTCTGGATTTGAAATTCCATGACATACCAAACACTGTTTCGCGCGCAGTAGCCGCCGCCACACGGCTGGGTGTGCATATTCTAACCATTCATACAAGCGGCGGTCTGGCGATGATGCAGGCCGCGGAAACCGCCGCGCAGGAAACCGCCAAAGCCTGCGGCCGGAGCGCGCCGTTGGTGCTGGGGGTGACGGTTCTGACCAGCCTGGACACCCAAGAATTGAATGAGATCGGCATAACAGGTCGCGTCAGCCAGCAGGTTGAACGGCTGGCCCGCCTCGCTGTTCGAGCCGGTTTGCGCGGGCTGGTTTGCTCGCCGCTTGAACTGGCGGGATTGCGCGGTTTTCTCCCATCTTCAATGCAACTCGTCACGCCCGGTATTCGCGGGCCGGACGACCCTCCCGGCGACCAGAAACGCACATTGAGCGCCAGGGAAGCCCTGGCCGCCGGCGCAGATTGGCTGGTAATCGGACGCCCAATTATCGCGGCGAAAAGCCCGCGGGCTGCTGCGGAAAAAATCCTGAGTTGATTGGCCGCCGTGGTGAAACAGGCTTCAGGCCCGCAGTTTCACGAAAAACTCTTCGGCTGTTTCGCAAGTTGCCCGGCCTATCTCCTCAAGGCCGCAACCTTTCACACGGGCCGCCACTTCCGCTGTTTCCCGAACAAACGCCGGCTCGCAGCGCTTTATTTTATTCGAGCGATGCGGTTCCGGCACCAAATAGGGGCAGTCGGTTTCCAGCATGAATTTTCCAAATGGCACCGCTGCAAGCGAGTCCCGCACGTTCTGAGCGTTTTTGTAGGTCAAGGTTCCGGTAAAACTGACTATCCAGCCCAAATCGAGCAGTTGACGCGCCGCTTCCGCTGTCTCGGAAAAACAGTGAAACACCGCCCGCACCCGCCCGGTCCAGGGACGCATTTGAGCCAAAACGGCGTCAAAGCACTGCCGTTGATGAATTATCAGCGGCATGCCCATCTCGAATGCCAGCTCGATCTGCTCCTGAAAAATGCGCGCCTGGTTATTCTTGAGGTGTTCGTCTTCCACAGGCCCGCCCTTTTTTTCGCGGCTTGGCAAATGGTAGTAATCAAGGCCAGTCTCGCCTATGGCGACAACTTTGGGATGCCCGGCCAAAGGCCGGAGGATTGACTTCAAATCTTGTGGCGCATCGTTGGCATCGTTCGGATGCCAACCCACTGTGGCATAAACGCAGGCAAAGCGTTCTGCCAGTTCAATTGCGCTTTTGCTGCTGTTCAAATCGGTGCCCACCGCGATTATTTTGGCGACGCCGGCCTGCTGGGCGCGCGCGACCACCTGCTCGATGTCCACCCTGAACGGTGGCGCCGCGATATGCGAATGTGTGTCGTAAATAGTTGTCATTTTGCCTGCCGGCCCCAAAAGCACGCCGGACAGCTTCCGAATTTGAGCCAAAATCGCCAAAATTGCAAAAAATGCTTTGCATTTTTCTTGAGGAAATGTAAAAAGCCGGCAGAATTAACAAAAATTATGGCACAATCCATATATCACCCAAGCATAGAGGGCGCCCAACACGGCGCGAAAACATTGGCGCAATTTCTCGACTACGCAAAGGCCAGCGGCGCAACAGGCGCACAGCCTTCCAATTACATGCTGCAGTCGGAGAAAGGCTTCAAATCCGCCAAAGAAATCCGTGAAACCTTTGAAAGCCGGGGCATGACGTTGGACGGCATTTCCTGCCATTGTCCGTTGTGGGTCCACACGACGGCATGGACAGGCAGCCCGACCATCAAACCGTTCATCCCCGCTGATGTGGCAAAGTTGCCGCCTGAAAAAATCGAGAAATGGGCCGAAACCTACATCCTGAAGTTGATGGACCTTGCCGCAGAGTTGAATGTGAAAATCCTCGCCACTTTCTGGGGCGTTGCATTCGGCTGGGAAGTCGCCAGCGGCTACCCGTGGGGTTTCTGGCAGGCAGGTTATGACCTGATCAAGGAAGGTCAGGAGCGGTTTGTGAAGAAGACTGCCAAAATCCGCAAGCATGCCAATGAACTTGGCATCTACCTCGCCCATGAAATCCATCCCGGCACGGCAGCCATGTGTGCCGACGATTTCAACATGCTCGTCAAAATATGCGATGGTGACCCGTGCCTCGCGGTCAACGCCGATCCGTCCCACTGCTGGGAAGGTGAATCATTCGAAACCCGTTTCTTGAAAGTGGCCGATCGCATCTATGCATGCCACGTCAAGAATTTCGTAATCCGTTCCGGGTTCCCGCTCCGGATGATGGAGGCCAACTGGCAGAAGCGCGCCATGCAATTCACCGACTTGCCAAGCGGCCAATTGAACATGACCCGCTACGCCGAGCTGTTGGTGCTTTGCGGCTATCCGCAGCGCTACATGAAAGTCATGGGAACAAAAACGGCGCCGCTGGTTGTCGAAGCCGAGAGCGCCTACCGCGATCTGGATGCCACCAGCGCAAATGGCATCGCGTTTGTGCGCGACAACCTCTGTTTCCCGCTGGCTTCCGGCTCCTTCGAGGAAGGCATGGGCGCATAATCGCCCCCATGGCAGTGATTCTTGCACAAGGCGCGGCCCTCAAGGCCGCGCTTTTTTTTCATGGTTTCATTTCCAGCACGTCTTGTATTATAAAAAGCCCAATGAAGTCATTGCATAATAGGATTCTGTTCACGGCTCTGCTGTTTGTCTTTGGATTTCAGTTCATGGCTGCCTTCTTTGGCACAGCCGCTCCCCAGCCAAATCCAGATGATGGCATTGAATGGACAGGCGATGCCTCGCCGCCGGAGGAGCCGTTATCACTGTGGTATCGCAGACCTGCGGCCCAATGGGTGGAGGCGCTCCCAATCGGCAACGGGCGGCTGGCTGCCATGGTTTTTGGCGGTGTAAACCGGGAACGGCTCCAGTTGAATGAAGACACCCTTTGGGCTGGCGGCCCCTACGACCCCGCCAATCCGGAGGCGTTGGCGGCCCTGCCTGAGGCGCGCCGCCTGGTCTTTGAGGGCAAGTTCGCTGAAGCCCAGCGGCTTATTGGACAAAAAATGATGGCCAAGCCGCTTCGCCAGATGCCTTATCAGCCTGTCGGCGATTTGTTGCTGAGTTTCCCTCAAGTCAAAGCCGTTGAGCAATATCGCCGGGAACTGAATCTCGACACTGCAATCGCGCAAGTGACGTATTCGTCCGGTGGGGTTCAGTTTACCCGCGAGGTTTTTTCAAGCCCCGTTGATCAGGTCATCGTCTTGCGCCTGACGGCTAATCGTCCAGGCCAGATCGCGTTTGCTCTTGGTCTGCGAACGCCACAAAAGGCCACAGTGGAAGCTGCTGACCGCAATACTTTGATCTTGCGCGGCACAAATGGAAGCGCCCAGGGCATCGCAGGAGCGCTTAAATTCGAGGCCCGGGTACGAGTGTTGCCATCCGGTGGAACTGCCGAAGTTCGTGATTCCCAGATCGTAGTCACGAACGCAGATTCAGCTCTCATACTCGTTGCCGCTGCCACAAGTTACCGTAATTATAAAGATGTCAGCGGTGATCCATCCGCCCTGAACATCTCAACACTCGACAAGGCCGCAAAGAAAAGCTTCGATGCCCTCAAAACTGCGCACATCGCCGAACATCAACGCCTCTTCAGACGTGTAAGCATTGACTTGGGAACAACTCCTGCTGCCAAACAGCCGACACAAGAGAGGATTAAGAAGTTTGCAGATGGCGGCGATCCGCAACTGGCCGCTCTCTATTTTCAGTTCGGCCGCTACTTGTTGACAAGTTGTTCACGCCCGGGCACCCAACCGGCCAATCTACAAGGTATCTGGAATGATAGCATGAATCCGCCTTGGGACAGCAAATACACCATCAACATCAACACCGAAATGAATTATTGGCCGGCTGAGTCTTGCAACCTCGCAGAGTGTGTAGAGCCACTTGTTAACATGGTGCTTGATTTAACTGAGTCAGGCGCCCGCACTGCAAAGGCCCAATGGGGCGCTCGTGGTTGGGTTGTCCATCACAACACTGACCTCTGGCGTGCAACCGCGCCAATTGATGGACCGTTTTGGGGCTTCTGGCCCATGGGTGGCGCCTGGCTGTCCATTCACCTTTGGGACCACTACGAGTATAGCGGTGACAGGGCTTTTCTGGCAAAGATTTACCCGGCACTTAAAGGCGCCGCCCAGTTTTTCCTGGATACACTGGTCGAAGAACCGTCCCACAAGTGGCTTGTGACTTGCCCTTCACTTTCACCGGAAAACGCTCATCCGAAAGGATCAAGTATATGCGCCGGACCTTCCATGGACATGCAAATACTTCGTGACTTGTTCAGCGCGTGCATAAAGTCAGCCGAGATTTTGGGCTGTGACAGTGAGTTTAGGAAACAGTTGGCCGATGTACGCTCACGGCTTGCACCGCATCAGATTGGAAAGGCGGGGCAGTTGCAGGAGTGGCTTGAAGACTGGGATATGCAGGCCCCGGAGATTCACCATCGCCATGTGTCACACCTCTACGCCCTTTACCCGAGCCTCCAGATCAACCTGCGCGACACACCAGACCTGGCTGCAGCAGCAAGAAAATCGCTCGAAATACGCGGTGATAATGCAACAGGCTGGGGCCTCGGGTGGCGCTTGAACCTTTGGGCGCGGTTACAAGACGGCGAGCATGCCTACAAAATTTTGAAAATGCTGCTGTCACCTGCAAGGACGTACCCGAATCTCTTTGATTCTTGTCCACCATTCCAGATTGACGGTAACTTCGGCGGCACGGCAGGCATTGCGGAAATGTTGCTCCAATCCCTGCCACTATCTGCCTCATTTTTGCAAGACGGTACTGAGTTACAACTTCTTCCAGCTCTGCCCGGTGCATGGCCTAAAGGCAAAATAACCGGTCTGCGCACAAAAGGTGGGTTTCAAGTTGATATCGAATGGGATAACAGCCGCATGTCCCGCGCAATAATAAGGTCTCAGCTAGGCCTTCCATGCAAAGTAAAGGCGAACGGAAAGGAACTAGCGTTGAAGACAAAAGCGGGGGGTGTCTATCAGATAGACAGCAACATGAACCTAGTCAAATGAAAGCAAATAGGACTGACCCCAAATAGTGATATTGGAAGTGATTCTAATTGAAACCAAATTGTGATAAAGTTGTGAATATCGCGAATAACACCCCAACAAGTTGTGGAGTAACAGGACTATTTACCCGACAGGTAGAGTATTCACACATTTATCCACACCAAAAATCAAAGAAAAATGCCACTGAAATGCTTGACAAAACAAGTTTTACACAGTATTGACTCCCCTTAATAATAGTAAGGCTTGCTTTGCAACAGGAAAAACAGTATTAACAAATCATGAAACTGACAATAACCAAGGAGCAGCTTGAGACAGGCCTGCGTACTGTACAGAGCGTTGGTGGAGGCCGGACCAATTTGCCTGCCCTGGCCAATGTTCTCATTCAAGCCGACGCAAACACAGTGGAGCTGACGACTACAGATTTGGACATTGCGATCTCGTGCAAGGTGCAGGCCAAGGTTGAAAGGGGCGGTTCAATATCAGTCCCTGCGAAAAGGCTTTTCGGAGTTGTTTGTGAGCTGGCATCTCCAGAAATTGAGATGGATGCTGACAGCAAGAACCGGTGTGTGGTCAGGGCCGGTCAGTCTTTTTATCGTTTTAATGGGCTGCCAATTGAAGAGTTTCCGCCTCTTCAGCGATTTGATGGAGACAGGAAGATTACAATTCCGCATGAAAAGATGCGCATAATGCTCCAGAGGACTTCATTTGCCACCTCTGAAGAGGAGAGCCGGTATGTTTTGAATGGAATCTTTTTCAGCATTAAGGACGGCAAGATTATGATGGTTGCTACTGATGGGAAACGTCTTGCCTTGGTTGAGGAGCAGTTTGAGATGCCTGAGAGCATGCAGGGTTCATTCATTGTGCCAAACAAAGCTGTCAACGAAATTAAAAGGTTGCTGACAGCCAATGGAGAGCTGGACATGGGGTTTGATGAGAAACAGGCGATGTTCAGGTTCAGGTCCGAAGGGGTGCCTGAAACACTTCTGGTCACAAGGCTGGTCGATGGCAATTATCCCAATTTCAGGCAGGTTATTCCCACTGAGGTCAAGGAGCACATAGAACTGAACAGGGAAGAGTTTTTACATGCCTTAAGGAGAGCTGAGTGCCTTACGAGCCCCAAGCAAAGCTCTGTAAAACTCTCTTTATCTCAGAACAGTTTGGTGATTTCGGTGAACAGTCCTGAATACGGCGAAGGCACTGAAACCATCGCAATCAACTACCAAGGCTCTTCTATCTCCATAGCGTTTAACCCGAAGTTCCTGATTGACCCACTCCTTGCGCTTGAGAACTTGGACAATATCTATCTGGACCTTATTGACGAGCTTAGCCCTGGAGTCATAAAGGACAATCAAGGATTCCTTTACGTAGTCATGCCAATGCGCCTCACATAGCCTGTCACGAGACGCTGCGAAAAAGTTGGCCATCACATAATTCTTTCAAGCGCAGATGCCAGTACATCACTCAGCGATGATGCTGCCTGTCGAGTTCTGTCCATAAAACTCAGCATTTTGGCGAGCGATTTTGGCCGTCGAAGAAAACGAGCGGAGGCTTTTAAAGCCGAAGGACGCATCTGCTTGTCGAAAAGCTCGTTGAAATCCAGCGGCAGGTCTTCTTCGGCGGTATCGCTGATTATCCTGATGGTTGCGCTTGGGACGTTTATCTTCCTGCAAAATTCTCTGATTGGCCCGGACTCCATTTCAACAGCATCGGCCTTTGTTGCCAGCCACAGGCCTTTTTTTTCAGCAGCGCTTACAACTATTCTGTCTGAACAAAGGAACTTTCCTCTCTTGCATTGGAGTGAAAGCAGGACTGACTCCAGCGCATCCAATGCAGAATCCTCATCTGTATCAAATACAATCTCCCCAAACTTTAGCGCCGGATTAAGGCCACCTGCAAATCCACAAGTAAGCACCAACTGAGGCTTTACAGATTCAAGGTATCCTTTGATTGCTTTTTCGGCATTATTCTTCCCGATGCCGGTTACAAGAACATTGCAGCCAGCCTTTGAACCTGAGAAGCGTCTGAAAGGCTTTGCCTCCTGCTCAATGGCGAAGGTTACGAGCACCTCCTGAAAATGTGCGCTCACGGCGTTCGAAAAACTATTTGATGCCAGCCAACCGCTCGCGCCAGATTCGATAGAGCTGAACAGTTGCATGAACATCGCGCAGGCAGTACTCAGCGATTTGGCGGTACTGTCCAGCCTTGACCAAGTCGTTCACATCCTTGCCGCTGACACCCTGGCCCTTTGGCGATTCAATGCCGAAGGCCTTGCAGTAGAAGTCCAGGTTGAACCGTCGGGCAGCGCCTTCTTTTCCACTGACACCGTAAAAAGATAGCTGCTCGGCGAGGTCGCAATGTGGCTCTGTCGAGTAACGGTATCCGAGCCAGTCTTTCCGGGTGATTGGCACATTCAAGATTGCGGAGCGCAAGTAGAGGAAAGGCACATCAAACCCACGCCCGTTGAAGGTGACAACATTTTGGTAATGCGTGGCAACATCCCAAAATGCCATGAGCAACTCGGCTTCATCCATGCAGGGAGCGAACTCGACCGGACCGGCCTCAGGCCCTTCCTCTTCAAAATCATCCGCCACATACAGAACCTTACCCCCGTTTGTATCGGCGTTGACCATTGCAGCGCAAACCACCTGCGCGGTCAGAGGCCAGAGGTTCAGGTAGCGGATTATTTCCTGTCGCCGTTCCTCACGCTGGGCGCCTTCGGGGAGCTTTTCAATCTCGCGGAACAGGTATTCCTGTTGGGCTTCATCAAAGCTCTCCAACGGCAACGCAGTAGTTTCAATATCGAATACCAATGTGGCCATAAATGAGATTCCTGCCTGCTGGACACCAATACTGCTGGAAAATGCGCAGGTTTCCAGAACAAATTGCAGCCAGTTCAAGATTGCATTTGGAAACGTCCAATGGAATCTTTTTCGGAAATGCTAAAGCTAATTGCCGCCACTGGCAACACTCATAAAGTGAAGGAAATTCAGGAAATCCTGGGTTATGAATTCATTGTCGCCAGCATGCCTGAAGACTTGAGAAAGGTGGAAATCGTGGAGAATGCCCCGGACTTTTCGGGTAATGCGGCCAAAAAAGCATTGACTGTTGCACAACTGATTTTCAAAGGCGGCTGCATGGAGTCTGAATTGTTCGGTGTTGTTGCTGACGATTCAGGTCTGGAGGTGGATGCTTTGAATGGCGCCCCCGGAGTTCACTCGGCGAGGTTTGCGCTGATTGGAGCAGGAGACTCTTCACATCGAAGCAGGAACGAGATTGACAAGGCAAACAACGAGAAGTTGCTTGCGCTTTTGACTGATGTCCCGTGGGAAAAAAGAACAGCCCGCTTCAGGTGTGTCCTAGCCCTGGTGACAAGGGATGCGCCTTCTGGGCCGCCGCACTTTTTCGAGGGCACGTGCGAAGGGAGGATTCAATTCGCGCCATCGGGTGATGGCGGCTTTGGATACGACCCGTTGTTTGTGCCAGAGGGATTTGAACAATCCTTTGCCGAGCTTGGACATGAGGTAAAAAACCGCATTAGCCACCGTGCGCGCGCCCTTGAAAAGCTCCGGAACTGGCTTCAATCTGTGGCTGCCTCCAGGTGAAGTGCCAATTACTGGAACTGGCAGGGCGCCATTTATTGGTGGGGAACCGATTGAGCGAGACAGGGTTCCAACCCCTGAAAAAAATTTTCAATTAATTCTGGACAACAAAGCAGCCGCCGGCTAATGTTTCTGTTGAAAAAAGAAAAGCCGCCATGATGCTGTCAGCAATGGAACGAGCGTGGAAGACACAAACGTGTCCGGCTCTTCTTATAAACGGTTCCACGCCTCTTTTCAGGTCGCGCGATCTGATGCTGGCAACGCATAAACCAAGAAAGGCAGGGATGTGCCATGGAACTCCAACACCCTCTCCTTGAGGAATTCCCACAATACAAGGACCTGATCATCCGGCTCAGGGATGAAAATGCGCATTTCCGCGTGTTATACGACGAATACCACGCCGTTGACGAGCGCATTGAACGCATCGAACTTGACAAGGAGAGGGCAACCGACCAGGAGCTGGAATCGTTGAAACTGCGCCGTGTGGGATTGAAAGACGCCCTCTTCCATATACTGCGCGTCTCAAGACGTAATATGCCGGCAGTAGCTGCTTGACGCTCCCGCCCGGTGGAAATCGGGGCAGGGGCAAGTCTATAATTGGTAATTCTGCGCCGTGTGCGTGCACCTCGCGCCGCACAAAAAAGAAAAATTTTTCAAATTGCCGGGTCACCGAGGCCAAAGCACGCCCGGCCCAATTCAGGTTAATCAAACGCAGTTATTTTCAGGGCTTTTTCCCTTCCAAAATCTTCTCGATTGCCTTGTCCAATCCGGCCATTGGATGTCCGTGCCAGGCAATTCGCCCATCCCTGTCCACAATGAAGGCATGTGGAATTCCGTTTTGGTTGAAAGCGGTCATGTAAGCCGCGCTGGTCTGCCTGTTT
>Ga0078972_1003521_pt1 | contig 46540 bp, 41 predicted proteins | sample YelNatPaOPGAMG01_FD_67568 | JGI IMG/M metagenome (GOLD analysis project Ga0078972, IMG submission 67568) | Hot spring thermophilic microbial communities from Obsidian Pool, Yellowstone National Park, USA - OP-RAMG-01 (SPADES assembly) (version 2) | ecosystem: Environmental > Aquatic > Thermal... | reverse complement strand
CGAAGGCTTTGGTGTGGTGGTAGCCTACGGGACGGTACCAGGGGGAGTCGGGAACCACGACGTGGTTGGGGCAGGCTTTGTAAGGACAAAATGGGGGAACGAACATGGGTATCCTCCTTCAAAGAATACCCTTACTACGGGTGAGACGTAGATTTTTGCTTTAAAAAAAGGCATGAAAAATTAATCTTCGTAACACTATTACAGCCGTTCTTCCACCGTTCCGTCCGGGTGTCCCACGAATACCCTAGGCCGCAGGCGCGTAAAGAAACCGTTCTCCACGACCCCGGGAATCCGGTTGATTTCCGTTTCCAGGGCCGGGCAATCCACGGGCTCTTTAAAACGGATATCCAACAGCAGGTTCGCGTGTTCCGTTATCACGGGGCCCGCCTTCCGGAGGGCTTCCCGAAGGGTAACTTCCGCCCCCAGAGCCTGGAGCGCCTGGGTTACCGGAAGCCGAGCTTCGGGTATTACCTCCACCGGAACGGCGAATTTAAGCCCCAGGTGATCTACGGTCTTCGTTTCGTCCACCACGATGGCGTACCGATCCGAGGCGTAGGCCACGATTTTTTCCACGAGCAGGGCGCCCCCTCCGCCCTTAACGCAGAAATTGTGGGGGTCCACCTCGTCGGCCCCGTCGATGGTTAAATCCAGTCGTCCACCGATTTCCTTTGAATTAAGGGTATACAGGGGAATGCCCCAGCGTTCGCATTCGATAATGGTTTGAAAACTGGTGGGTACGGCGAGGATCCCCTGGAGTCGGCCCTCTTGGAGCAGTTCTCCTACCCGCCGAACTGCGGGGATGGCGGTGGAACCGGTCCCCAAACCGAGCTTCATGCCGCTTTTTACCAGGGTCTCCACGGCCCTTCGACCCACAAGTTCTTTCATCGCCCTTTGATCCATAAAAAAAGCACCTCTCTCCACAAATCGATTGTTTTAGGACTATACTGTACCTTGTGAAGACGCGCAACGATTTTCTTTTAGAGTATACATCCTACCACGACGTGTTGGAGCAGATGCAGGACGGTATTTTTATATTGGATAAGGATTTCGTTATCCGGTATTGGAACCCCGCCGCCCAATCGATTTTAGGGTACCCCTCGGATGAGGTCTGCGGTTGGTCCTGCGCCACCCTTGGGCCCCTGTGTAAACGGGACTCCGCCGGGGCGCCCCTTTGCGGGGACGGGCTTTGTCCCCTCGCGTTAGCCGTGTCCGGAGGTTTTACCGGTCGGTATCCCCATTACGTCTTTATGCGGGCCTCCGACGGTAGGGAAGTTCCCATTGCCCTTTCGGTCAGCCCTTTAAAAAACGCGGAAGGCGCGATAATCGGCGGGATTGGGGTTTTCAGCGATAAGAGCGAAGAATTCAGTCAGCTACGACTGGTGGGAGAAATTCAAAAACACATGGTTACCATGGAGCCCTTTGTATTCCACGGCCTTTCGGTCCATACCCTCTTTCATCCCCTGGAAGTCACGGGGGGCGATTACGTGGAAGCCTTTGGTACCGACGAGGGGCTGTTGATCGCCTCCAACGCCGACGCCACGGGACACGGAATGTCGGCGGCCCTGTTTGCCATGATCTACAAAACCCTCTTCCACGGGAGCATTAAAAACTCCTACTCTCCCGCGGAAATATTGGAGTCCATCAACAACGATTTTATCCATACGACCACCGTGGAGGGGTATTATCTAACGGCCTCTGTGTTGGTCCTGGACGCGGAAAGCCGGTCGGGGTTCTTCGCCAGCGCGGGGCACCCTATGGCTTTTATCTTCCGGCGCCGTCAAGGGGTTTTGGTACCCGAACCGATACGGGAACGGTCTTTTATGATCGGTCTCGTGGAGGGGGCAAAATACGAACAGATCCCCATAGCCCTGGATCCAGGGGATATCCTCTTCCTCGCTTCCGACGGGATCTACGAGGCGGAGGACCAAAACGGCGAGGCCTTTGGGATCGAGGGGGTGGCGGCGTTTTTTGCCGATGGGGGCCGAAACCTGGAAGACCTCTACCTGCTTCTGCGGAGCCGACACCCCTACCAGGATTTGGCGGACGATGTCAGCGCCCTGCTGATCGAGGCCCTTTAAAACCCCGGTCTCCCGGGAGGTTTACTCGGGAAAATCCAAGCCGGTAAACAATTTAAACTGTAATTTCGCCTGCCGCAGGAGCATATCGTAGCCGTTCACGGTCCGACAACCTGCGGCGGCGGCCCGCTGGAGTAATTTTGTCTGCGGGGGTTTATAGATCAGATCCATCACCAGTTCTTTACCCCGAAATTTATACAATTCCAAGGGGTCCCCGTCCTCTGCCCCTTCCATACCCACGTTGGTGGTTTGCACGATAATATGGGAGTACTTGTCCACCATACCGATTCCATGGGAATCCAGGGCTCCCCAGGCGAAATTGTAGGGTTCCGCCAGTTCTTTCGCCTTTATGAGGGTGCGGTTCAAAATATAGGCCCGGCCGCCCAAACGGTGGATCTCCGCCACCACAGCCCGAGCTACCCCACCCGCGCCGACCACCGTAATCCGTTTTCCCCGGAGGTCCTTTTTCCCGCAAGCCTGGAGCAGGGAATCGGAAAACCCTTGGGCGTCCGTATTGTAGCCGCTCCACCCAGCGGGGGTTCGTAACAGGGTATTGCAGGCCCCGATGGCGCTAACTTCCGGGGAGCGGTACGATAAAAAGGGGAGAACCGTTTCCTTGTGGGGCACCGTAACGGATACTCCCTCTAGCCCTAGTTCGTCGGCCAATATAAAAAAATCTTTCAACGAATCCACCCGAAGGGGCAGGTACACCCCGTCGAATTTCGCCCGTTCGTAGGCTCCGTTGTGAATCCCCGGGCTGGAAGTGGCCGTAAGGGGTGAACCGATTACCGCGAAAACTCGGCTCCCCTCGTTGAGGGCTTTAAAACGATAGGTTTCCACCAGTTCCTGGGGGTCCAGCTGGCCGGGACCGGCGATTTCGATGTCCGGCTCCCCCTTGGGGGTCGTAAAACTGAGGAGGCTTCCCAGCCGTTCCGCCAGAATTCGGGTGCTAAGCCCCAGGGGCCCCATTCCCAGGATGATCTTATCGATCCCCCGACTCTCCCGGGCGGCCCGGTAAATTCGGGCCACGTCGACAAGGTTGGTGGGCATTACCGCTATTTTTGCGATTTCGTCCCCCAATCGGCGCAAATTTTTAATACGCTGGGGGAGGTCCTCGTCCACCCCGTTAAAGTTGTGGAAGGACCGGATAATCCGGGTTCCAAAGGTCCTGGCGGCCTCTTCCAGGCTCGGGACGTTTAAATCCTCCTCCAGATCCACGTAGGCGAAATTTTTCCTTCGATCCGCGTCCGCAAAGGCTAAACCCGAGGCCAAAAGGACGATCCGGGCACCCTCCCCCTCGATAAAATGGCCCCCATCCACCTTCCTTCGGACGGTTAAAATGGTAGGTATGCCCGCCAACTCGGGGAAACGCCGAATATGGAATCGCTCGTCCGCGTCCAGGTAGTCCACCCGCAATTCGGCGATATCCACGTACTTCCGGTATTTTTCCAGAATCTGTAGATCCCTCTCGATCGTTTTGCCGGTCAAACAAAGACAGACCTTGGACACGGGAAGCCTCCTTAAAAATCCGAGCGGAATATATAGAGGGTCTGAAGCGCCCCCGTATTGTCTAAAAGGATCCGCATCCGGAGGGGCCATGCCCGGGAAGGAAGGGAATAAACCAGGGTGTTATCCGTTTGTTGAACCGGCTTGCCCAGGGTGGAGATGATTGTATCCAGGGTATCCCCCTTTTTTACTCCATACGCGGTGGTAAGGCCCACCTGCCAAACCCTATCCTTAAACCAGTACAGGTCCCAATCCGGGTAGGAGAACACCACGTCATCCTGCCAGGCTTCGAGCCCCCGGACCGTATGGACCGATTGGGGAACCCCGAAACGGGAAAAAATCCCGTCCAAGGTGGCCCCCACCAAAACCGACGGGTCGCTCAGAAAAACGGGCCCCTTCGACGGATTTCCGGAGTTCTGTTCGGTTCCCGACGGGGGGGAGCTGGTCTGACCAAAAAGGGAAAGGGAGACCATCACAAAATGGAAAAGGATAAAAACCCACAGCCTCGGAATTTTTCGAACTGCCCCGAGGAGACTGCGTTGCGCACCACCGTGTATTCGACCCATGTCGCTACTGTACCGATCCGCCCCTCCATTCGCAAGACCTTTCCCAAGCGTTGCGGCCCATGGCCAGGGGGGATCCCTGGGGCCTCTTCCAACAGCCATTGGGACAATTTAACCTCTTTTTCGCAACTTTTTCCCGATTCTTCGCTCTAATGTGGTCATGGTACGTCTAGCGAGAAAAACCCTTTCGGAGATGATCCAACGATCCACCGAAAAGTATCACGATAAACCCGCTTTTATGACCTTTGGGGATGGGTCGTTCTACGACATTTTCACCTACGCCGACGTGGGTCGGGGGGTACGTAATTTCGCCTCCGTTTTAGAGGCCCTCTCCATCAAACCGGGAGATCGGGTCATGATCCTTTCGGAAAACCGTCCCCAGTGGCCCATCGCCTATTTTGGCTGTGTCCTAGCGGGGGTTGTAACGGTTCCCGTTTTAACCGACTTTATGGGGGAACACATCCGCCGTATCGCCGAGCACGCGGAAGTCTCGGCCCTCTGCGCGACCGATCGAACGATGGCAAAAATTCTTTCCGCCCAGCTTCCCCCCTCCATACCGATTATTCATTTGGACAAAATTAATGATACGGGGATCATCGTCACCCAGGGGGGAACGGAGGTCCTGGTTCCCTTTAAAGAAAAACACGATTTTCCCCCCACCGCGGAGGATGATGTAGCCACCATTATCTATACCTCCGGTACCACGGGGAACAGCAAAGGGGTCATGCTATCCCATAGAAACATCATTTTTGAAGCGGAGGCCTGCAGGTCCATCATCACCATGTACCCCCGGGACCGCTTCCTTTCGGTCCTCCCCCTGGCGCATACCTACGAGTTTACCATCGGCCTGATTATCGCGGTAATGAACGGCTCGTCCACCGCTTATCTAGACCGGCCTCCCTCCCCCGCGGCCCTGCTTCCGGCCCTTCAGGCTGTTCGTCCTACCGTCATGCTTACGGTCCCCTTGATTATAGAAAAGGCCTATAGAACAAAAATTGCCCCCCAACTCCAGGCCCACCCGCTGTATAAATTTCCTCCGACCAGGGGTCTGGCTATCCGGGTCGCGGGTAAAAAACTGATGGCTAATTTCGGCGGAGCCCTTCGTTTCTTTGGAATCGGCGGCGCGGCCTTGGCCCCCGAGGTAGAACAGTTCCTATACCAGGCTAAATTTCCCTACGCCATCGGCTACGGGTTAACCGAAACCGCGCCCCTTTTAGCGGGAGCTCCGGTTTTTAAATCCGTTTTACGGTCCACCGGTCCAGCGTTACAGGGCGTGGAGCTCCGAATTGTACAAGCCGAAGGGAAGATTGTCGGCGGAGTCGGGGCCGAACCGGGGACGGGGGAACAACTGGAGGGGGAAATTCAAGCCCGGGGACCGAACATCATGCTGGGGTACTACAAGGAACCGGAAAAAACCCGGGAGGTCTTTACCGAGGACGGGTGGTTCAAAACCGGCGATCTGGGCAGTATGGACCGTAAGGGACGACTTTTTATCCGGGGAAGGCTTAAGGCTCTTATCCTGGGACCGTCGGGAGAGAATATTTATCCCGAGGAAATCGAGGGGATCCTAAACGCTTCGGACTTTGTGGGAGAATCCCTGGTCTATTCTGGAGAAAAGGGCGAACTGGTGGCCCTTATCGTGTTAAACGAACGGGTGCGGAACCTCTTCGCCGCCGCCGGAGAAGCGGCCCAGGACGCGAAACAATACGCGGAGCAGGCCCTGGGGGATTTAAAAAACCTGGTCAACAAACGGGTAGCCGCCTATTCCCGGATCCACCGCATTGAAATTCAGGACGAACCCTTTGAAAAAACGGCGACCCAAAAAATAAAACGTTTTCTATACCCAAAACGGAGAAATTGAAGTACCCTATGATCTATGGAAACCTATCTTCACGGATCGGTGCGGCGGGTAGCTCGAAGAATCGAGGAGGTCTTCTCGGCCCTGGAAAAGGTACCCTTTTTACGGCCCGAGGATAGAAAGGAATTTCGGCATTTTCGCCGCCATTTTATCTCCGCCTGCGCTCGGATCGACCAGAGGATCGAGGAAGGGCACATTAAGCCTTGGGCAAAGCACGAGATAGAGACCCTTCTTACCTGCGCGCAAAATCATTTCGGGCCCCGGTCGAAAAACACCACCTCCGAGTCCTCCCCATCCCCCCTTTCCCGCATATCCGTGCCCCATTGTCATATTTTTTCCCGGCGGGAAATCCGGGTCGGCATCTTTATCGGTTCCTTCGATCCCTTTCAAATGACCCACCTGGAAACGGCCCTCCGTTTCATCTGTTGCGCCCAGCGTCCCGCGGACCTGGTATTAATTATTCCCGAGGGGGCGTACTCGTCCCTAAAACCCGGCCGATCGGACTATAACTACCGCTTTGATCTTCTCCGCCGACAGTTGGAAGAGGTTTTCCGCCCCTTCCTTATCCCCCTGGATATAGGGCACAAGGAAGATACGATTGGCATCGTACGGCGGCTTCTGTCCCTGTTTCGCAGTTATTCCGTCACCGCGACCCACGTCCTGGGTTCCGACGTGTTTCCACTGGCGGCTAAATGGTACCCCCAGGATCTGGAGATTTGGACTAAGGAAGCCCGGAAGCAGATGATTACCCTAGATTTCGGCGCCTTCGTGGTAAAACGAAACCCCAACGACGATATCGCCGAAGCCCTTTCGCAGACCAGGAAACTAGGGATTCCCGTACAATTGGATCGTCGGCCCATCGGAACCCCCTCTTCCACGGAATTGCGGCAAAAAGGGGTTTTTACCATCATTTTCCCCACCCCCGAGGTGATGGAAAAATTGGAAGTGGTCTTCCGTTACGGGATGCACCGCCATTGGATTTCCAAGGGCGGCGGACCGGAGTACGAAATTTAGGGGTTAGACACCGCGGAACCCACGGTTTGTCGATAAATTTCCCGATTCAACACCGAGAGTATCAGGATCGATCCATCGGTTACGTGGTAGGGCACCGCAAGCTGTCCCCCGGGGAAGTCCACGGACAGCAATTTTTGCCGTTCCCCCGTCGGAAGCAGGGCCTCCAATTTTAAGGCCAAGGGGTAGGGATACTCGGGGAGGGTCTGGGTAAAAAGCCCAAACACCTCGTTCGGGGGCAACTTCTGGGGAGCCGCTACGACTATGGACACCTTCGTATTCGAGGATACCACTGACTGGCCCGCCGGGAGCTGGGAGACCACGGTCTCGGGAACTTCCCGGTTCTGGGCGGGACGGATAGAAAAGACAAAATTAACCCCCGCCTGCCGGATCCGGTCCAGCGCGTCGGTGAGCGGGAGACCGATCAAATCGGGGATTTTAATCATCCCGTTTTCCGGTCCCCGGCTGACCACAAATTCCAGCTGGGTGGGGCCGGTCACGTCGGCCCCCGGTTCGGGTTTCTGTTCCAAAACCGTACCCGGCGTCTCGGGGGAATACTTGTACAGGGGCGGTTCTTTTAACGAAAGCAGGGGGCGGGAAGAACTGGAGAAAAGGGTCTGTAAATGGATTTTTACATCGTCCAGATTTTGACCGATATAATTTTCCACCTTGTCCACCACCACGCCCCGGCTAACCACCAGACGAATCCTCCGGCCGGCCTTCACGATGGTCCCCGGGGTCGGGTCCTGTTCCAAAATGGTCCCCTTATCGGCCGCCGACTGGGAATACCGGAGCTGAATGCGGGGATAGAGTTCCTTTACCTGGAGCTCTAAAAGGGCGGAGGTTAAATCCTTGCCCTTTACGTCCGGAACCATGGTCTGTTCGCCCCCCCGGAGGGCGATAAAAAATACGGTCACCGCGATCAGACTCACAAAAACGATCATGGAAACCGCCGCGGTGATAAAAAGCCGCAGATGTTTAATCACATAGGCTTCGATGGTATCTAAACTTAGGTTAATATCGATATCAAAACGGTTAAAAAGCCGCATACGGTTCCGCCTTCATAAAACTCAGTATATCAAACTATTCCCCGGAATCACAATACGGGGGAGGGTTTTACCCATAGGCTCCTAGCCCAGATGGGAACCCACAAAGTTCCGAGCGCCGTTCAAAAAGGAACGCCAATCCAGGGCTTTTTTTGCCTGGTATTGCAGGTGGGTAAGGGCCAGCAAGCCTTGCCCCGTCCGTACCAGAATACCCTCTTTTTTGTCCACCCCCACGACGGTGCCGGGAACCTCCTCTTCCGTACCCTGGGTAAACCCATCCGACGGAGCGGCGCCCTGGGGCCCCCCGGCAGGGGCCCCTCCGCCGGTTCTTGCGGTGGAGGGGGCGTAGGGGTGGGCCTCTAAAAGGAAAAGCCGTTGGTCGGCGTGGAAGGTAAAGCACAGGGGCCAGGGGTTATACGCCCGAATCCGGGCGTCCACATCCAGGGCGCCCCAGGACCAATCCACCAGACCATCATCCTTAGCGATGGTACCGCAGTAGGAAAGACCCTCGGAGCTCTGTTTTTGGGGGCGGAGCTTCCCTTCGTTCATAGCCCCCAGGACGGAAAGTAAAAGGGCGGGAGCCCTTTGGGCCACCGTAGCGGAAAGGGAAGCGGTGGTTTCCCGAAGGTTGAGGGGGATCCGTTCCTGGGCCAAAATATCCCCCCCGTCCATCTCCAGCGCCAGGGTTTGAATGGTGATGCCCGTCTCCCGATCCCGGTTTAGGATGGCCGCTGGAATAGGGGTGGCGCCCCGATACCGGGGTAAGAGGGAGGGGTGTACGTTGATGCCCCCCCGGGGAAAGAGGGCGAGGAATTTCGGTCCGAATAGTTTGCCGTAGGCAAAGGAAACCAGAACATCGGGGGCCAACCGAACCACGGACTCCCGTTCCGGGGCCCCCAATTTTAGGGGCTTGAGTATTTCGATGGGGGGTAGTTTCTTTTCCGCCCGCTGTTGGTTTAGCCTAAGGGCCCCCTGGGCCATCTCGGTGGGTTCCAGGCTCCCCCGACGGCCCTTTGGGGTATCCGGGTTCGTTAAAAGACCTACCACCTGGAAGGGGGCCCCATCAATTTCAGCGCGAACCAGGGCCTCCAGACAGGGCAGAGCGATTTCCGGACTGCCGGCAAAGAGGATCCGCACGGCCTAAGCTCTCTGCCGTTTCTCGTACAGGGTGATTATCCTATTTCGTTTGGGTTCCGAAAGCTTATCGATAAAAAGAACCCCCTCCAGGTGATCGTACTCGTGTTGGATAACCCGGGCAAGAAATCCCTCCGCCGTAAGGTTAAAGGGCCGACCCCGTTCATTCCACGCCTGGACCTTGACGTACGCGGGGCGGATTACCTGGGCGTACATGCCGGGAATGGAGAGACAACCCTCCTCGTACTCCGACAGCTCGCTGGAAGTTTCGATAATTGAGGGGTTTATAAACACCCGGGGGACATCCCCATCGATATGAACCACAAACACCCGATCCAAAACTCCCACCTGGGGAGCCGCTAAACCGACCCCCTTTCCAAGGTGCATGGAATCTATCAAATCTTTCGCAAAGGCTAGAACGTCGCCGTCCACATCGGCCACCGGTTTAGCCTTTTGGCGTAATATATCGTTTCCTAGGGTAAGTATTTCCATGTTTTATATAGTACAAAAAAAGAGTAGTCGGGACAAGACGATAAAGTGGTGCTATTGTTGCCCCGAAGTGTGTCCCAAATCGGCTATAGATATCAAACGGTTTTAGCTTGCCGTGGGGACAAAAGACCCGTATAATCATCCAGGAGGAATCACATGAAAACCACCCTTCTTCGTCCCTGGCACGAAGCCGCGGGCGCCCGTTTTGCCCCCTTCGCAGGTTTTGATATGCCCATTCAATACCCCACCGGGGCCATAGAGGAACATAGGATAACCCGCCGTTCGGTGGGGCTTTTTGATATTGACCACATGGGCCAGGTTCTTATTTCGGGCCCCGGGGCGGGGGAAGCCCTTTCCCGGGCCGTTTCCAACCGAATTCTGGATATGAAGGTCCACCAAGCCCGGTACGCCCTGCTTTTAAACGAAAACGGAGGGGTCATAGACGATCTTTTTATCTATCGTCTGGGGCCGGAAGAGGGGGTGGACCCCTGGTTTGTGGTGGTAAACGCCTCCAACCGGGAAACCGACGTGGCCCGGTTCCGGGAAGTTTTGCCCCCCGCCATTTCGGTACTGGATATTTCCGATGAAACGTATATGATCGCCGTCCAGGGGAAGCGGGCGGTGGAATTGATCGACCACCTTTCCCAGGGGGCCCTTTCGGCCACCGAACGGTTCACCATGACCCAGGCCACGGTGGCGGGAATCCCCGCCCGTATCGGCAGAACCGGGTACACGGGGGAGGATGGGGCGGAATTTTTTTACAGCGCCCAACGGGCCCTGGAACTCTGGGAAGCCCTCCTCGCCTCGGCCGCCCAACAGGGCATAGAGGCCGCCCCCGTAGGCCTGGCCGCCCGGGATTCCCTGCGCTTTGAGGCGGGCATGCCCCTCCACGGTCATGAAATATCCCCCTCCATCACCCCCCTGGAGGCCCTGCTATCCTGGGCCTGCGACTGGGAAAAGGATTTTATCGGGAAGGGGGCCCTGGTGGACCAAAAGGCCGCGGGACTTCGGCGGAAACTCGTGACAATTAACGTTTCAGGGGGTGTTCCCCGGGAAGGATACCCCGTGACGGACCCTTCGGGCCGGGAAATCGGCCACTGCGTCGCGGGCATGTTCTGCCCCACCGTGGGGACCTACTCGGCCAACGCCTTTGTCCCCCCGGAGTACGCGGGGGTTGGCACAACCCTGGGGGTTTCCATTCGACAGACCCTTAAAAGCGCCGTGGTTCAAAAACGGCCCTTATATATTCCCACCTATAGGAGGACGAAATGAAAATAGACCATCAAGCCCGCTACGCGAAATCCCACGAATGGGCCCGGAAGGAGGGCGCCGATTTGGTTATTGGTATTTCCGATCACGCCCAGGAAAGTTTGGGAGACATCGTGTTCGTGGACCTTCCCAAGGCAGGAGCCCACTTTGCCGCGGGAGCTACCTTTGGGGTTATCGAATCGGTCAAAGCCGCCAGCGACCTATACCTTCCCGTGGAGGGTACGGTAAAGGCCGTCAACACGGCCCTGGCTGAAAAACCGGATCTGGTCAACAAGGACTGTTACGGCGAGGGATGGCTGATCAAGATAAGCCCCGCCAATCCCAAAGATTGGGATACCCTCCTTTCGGCTCAGGAATACGAAAAAACAGCCGCGGAGGAATAATCGTGCCCTATATTCCTGTCACGGAGACCCAGCGGGAGGAAATGCTTAAGCGTTTGGGTATCCATTCCACGGCGGAGCTCTTTGAGGATATTCCGGAACCCTTACGGTTCCCAACCCTTTCCCTCGGGGAGGGAAAAAGCGAGCTGGAGGTCCTTCGGGAAATTGGAGCCCTGGCAGGGAAAAACGCCACGGCCGACGATTTCAGGTGGTTCCTGGGAGCGGGGGTGTACGATCATTTTATCCCCCAGGCCGTGTCCTACCTGTCCAGCCGGGGTGAGTTTGTTACCGCCTACACCCCCTACCAGCCGGAAGTAAGCCAGGGAACCCTGCAGGCGGTTTTTGAGTACCAGAGCATGATCGCCGAACTCACCGGAATGGACGTGGTAAACGCGAGCCACTACGACGGGGCCACCGCCCTAGCGGAGGCTATCCTGATGGGTATCCGGGGGAACGAGGGACGGGATGTGGTCCTTCTGCCGTCGGCCCTGCACCCGGAGTATAAACAGGTCATCAAAACCTACCTGACCGCGTACCCCGTACGATTCCAAGAGTACGAGGGCGCCCCCGCCTCGGCGATCCGGGCCACCAAGGGAAGCTCGGACCGGGAGGACCTCGCGGTGGTGGTAGCCTCGTACCCCGATTTCTTTGGACAGATCCCCGACCTTTCGGGGGCCGCCCAGGGGGCCCACGACCGGGGAGCCCTCTTTATCGTTCACGCGGACCCCTTGATGCTGGGGCTCCTAAAAAGCCCCGGGGAATGGGGCGCCGATGTGGTTACCGCGGAGGGCCAAGGTCTTGGAAACGAGATGAACTACGGCGGCCCCTTCCTCGGGGTCATGGCTACCACAAACGCCCTGGTTCGGCGGCTTCCCGGCCGCATCGTCGGAGAAGCCCGGGACAGCGAGGGCCGCAGGGGGTACGTACTAACCCTGGTGGCCCGGGAACAGCATATCCGCCGAGAAAAGGCGGTTTCCAACATTTGTTCCAACCAGGGACTGGCGACCCTCCGTTCTTGCATCTACCTGGCATTAATGGGCAAACAGGGCTTGCGGTCCGCGGCGGAACTCTGCTGGCACCGCAGTCACTACGCGGCGAACCAACTGGCCGCCCTCAGGGGGTGTTCCGTCCAGCCAGGCACCTTCTTCAAGGAATTTGTCCTTCGGCTCCCCGTGGACGCGGAAGGTCTAGCCCAAAGGCTCTACCACAAAAAGATCGTCCCCGGGCTACCCCTTTCTCGCTATTACGCCGAACGGAAAAATGAACTGTTGATCTGTGTAACCGAAAAGACAAACCGCTCGGATATCGACGAACTGGTCCGGGCCCTAGGGGAGGAAATCCGATGAATATTCAAGAAGTTCCCCTGTTAAAAGACCAAAGCGTGCCCGGTCGCCGGGCAGTGGTACTACCGAAGATCGACGTTCCCAGGACGGATGTCCCTGCGGACCTGCTCCGGGAAGAACTAAAACTTCCGGAAATGGACGAACTGTCGGTGGTTCGGCACTTTACCCTCCTGTCCCAGCGCAATTTTTCTATCGACGGGCAGTTTTATCCCCTGGGGTCCTGTACCATGAAGTACAACCCCAAGATGAACGAAGAGGCGGCGTCCCTGGGGGGCTTCCGCCGGACCCACCCCCTGCTTCCCGAGACGATGACCCAAGGAGCCCTGGGCCTGTTGTACCACCTGCAGGAGGCCCTGCGAAACCTTACGGGGTTTAAGGCGGTTACCCTACAACCCGCCGCGGGGGCCCAGGGGGAACTAACGGGGGTCCTGATGATCCGGTCGTACCACGTGGATCGGGGACAGAAAGAACGCCTTCGAATGCTCATCCCCGACTCGGCCCATGGGACCAACCCCGCGTCCTGTACCATGGCGGGGCTAGTGGCCGAGACGATTCCCTCCAACCCCGAAGGGGGTGTGGATTTGGACGCCCTTAGGGCCGCCTGCGGCGGAGAAAAGGGTAAAACCGTGGCGGGCTTGATGATTACGAACCCCAGCACCCTGGGTCTTTTTGAAAAAAACATCCAGGAGGTCGTTTCGATCGTCCATAACGCCGGGGGCCTGGTGTACGGGGACGGGGCCAACATGAACGCCCTGGTGGGGATCGTAAAACCCGCCGATCTGGGCTTCGACGTGCTCCACCTGAACCTGCATAAAACCTTTTCCACCCCCCACGGGGGCGGCGGACCCGGGGCGGGAGCGGTGGCGGTAAACGCCGCCTTGGAACCCTTTTTACCGGGGCCTATAGCTACGGCCCAAGGGGATACCGTTACCTTTGTATGGCCCAAAAAATCCATCGGAAAGGTAAAATCCTTCCACGGAAACTTTGGCGTCCTGGTCCGGGCCTACGCGTACATCCTTACCCTCGGCCGCGAAGGACTGCGGCGGGTCGCCGAATACGCGGTGCTGAACGCCAACTATCTGCGGGCCCTGGTTGCGCAGGCCTACCCCGCGGTGTACGGTGAAGGACGCTGGAATATGCACGAGTTTGTCGCCTCCCCCGATTTGGGCAATGGGGTCCATACGCTGGATATCGCCAAACGGCTTATCGATTACGGTTTCCATCCCCCCACAATCTACTTCCCCCTGATCGTCAAGGAAGCCCTGATGGTGGAACCCACGGAAACCGAAAGCCCCGAAACCCTGCGGGCCTTCGCCGATGCGCTCCTCAAAATCGCCGAAGAGGGCCGGACCAATCCAGAACTGCTTAAAATGGCCCCCTACCACACCCCCGTGGGCCGATTGGACGAAACCGCCGCGGCGCGGAAACCCGTACTCTGCTATAGGGACTAGACGGTCGCCGGACGGGTTTTCAGAACCCCAAGGGGAGTTTTCCCGTCCGGCAAACCGCTCGCCTAACCTAGGGCCTCACATCCGTATCCATATGGATTCAATACTCCAAACCACCATTACGCCAAATGCTCCTGTCAATAATCGATAGAGCCATGGAATAATACAACGAATTCACGTTATGAAAACGATTTTCTTGACAATTCTAAAAAGCTGATCATATAATCTTATTAATGGGTTAATTAAACCCTAGGAGGTACATGAGTATGAAGAAAATCTTTTCCCTGATTGTAGTAGCATCGCTACTGATTCCCATCGGCGTTTTTGCGTCGGGCCAAAAACAGGCTGACGCGAACAAAGAAATCGTTATCGGGATGACGGTCCCGGGGCTACAGTTCCCCTTCTTCGTCACCATGAAAAACGAAGCGGAAGCGGCGGCGGCCAAACTGGGCGTTAAGATTGTTTTTAACGACGCGGAAAACCAATCTTCCAAACAGATGACCGCGGTGGAAAATTTCGTCGCCCAGGGCGTTAAGGGCATCCTCATTTCCCCCATGACCACCGACTCGCTGGTTCCGGCCATCGAAGCGGCCGCGAAGGCGGGCATCCCCGTGGCCACGGTAGACCGGAAGGCCAATACCGACGCGGTGCTGGTACACGTGGGCGCGGATAACGTGGAAGGCGGACGGGCGGCGGCTCGGTTTATCATCGAAAAATTGGGCAACAAGGGCACGGTTATCGAACTGGAAGGGACCCCCGGGGCCTCCGCCGCGGTGGACCGGAAAAAGGGCTTTGACGAGGTTATGAACGCCTCCAACGTGAAGATCCTCGTAAGCCAGGAAGCGGATTTCTCCCGCTCCAAGGGCCAAAACGTCATGGAAAACCTGATCCAGGCGTACCCCAAGTTTGACGCCGTCTTCGGAGCCAACGACGAAATGATCATCGGCGCGATCGAAGCCATGTCCGCCGCAGGAATTGACCCGAAAAAAATCGTTACCTGCGGATTTGACGCCACCCCGGATGCCTTCGCCTACATGAAAGAAGGCAAATTGGGCGCCACCATCGACCAATTCCCCGGACAACAAGCGGGTACGGCCCTGCAGATCCTGGTCGACAAAATTAAAAATAATAAGGACCCGGCCCAAAAGGTGATGTATATCAACCCGAAACCGGTGACCAAATAGGGGCGGTTCGGGCCCTTACAGGCAAGAATTAACCGGTCCACTTCTAAAAACCTCCGGTTTTTAGAAGCGTTCTTTGACGGTACTGGGGGCGGGGAGGTTCCTGTACGGAACTACCGGCTCCCAGTATTCATTTACAGGGAGAAGGCTTCGCAGAGCTTAAGAAGTTTTGTAAAACCTTCGTTTACAATAAAACAGGGAACCAACATGACCACAGTGCTTCGCATGAGTTCCATCACTAAATCCTTTCCCGGGGTTCGGGCGCTCAAAAGCGTAGATTTTGACCTCCGCGAAGGGGAGGTCCACGCGCTGGTCGGCGAGAATGGGGCGGGAAAATCGACCCTGATGAAGATCCTTTCGGGGATGTACCAGGCCGACGATGGACAAATATTCCTAAAGGACAAACACATCGTCCCCAACGGACCAAAATCGATGATCGACGCGGGGGTCAGCGTCATCTATCAGGAACTCAACCTGGTCCCCTACCTTTCAATCGCGGAAAATATCTATTTAGGCCGGGAACCCCTACGAAAAAATCGTCTTATCGATTGGCATACCCTGCATCAAAACGTTCGGGACCTTTTAAAACCCTTTAATATCGACCTAGACCCCAAAGCCCCGGTCCACACCATCGGCCCGGCGTACCAACAGTTGGTAGAAATCGCCAAGGCCCTATCCTTACATTCGGATATCCTGGTCATGGACGAACCCACAGCCCCCCTTACGGGAAAGGAAGTGGATCACCTTTTCGAGCTCATCCAGGACCTTAAATCGAAAAAAGTCTCCATAATTTACATTTCCCACCGGCTGGAAGAAATACAACAAATCGCCGATCGGGTAACCGTACTCCGGGATGGGGAACATATCATCACGGACGACCTTTCGGCCCTCTCCATCGACGAAATCGTTCGCCACATGGTCGGCAGAAAGCTCACCGAACACTACCCTAAACAAGAACGAACCAAGGGGGAGGAAATCCTGCGGGTAGAAGGGCTCTCCAAAAAGGGGGTCTGCGACAACGTTTCCTTTTCCCTGCGGAAGGGAGAAATTTTGGGCCTCGCGGGCCTGGTGGGTGCGGGACGTACCGAAATCATGCAACTCCTCTACGGGTACCGTAAAAAAGATTCGGGCCGTATTTTCCTGGAAGGTAAAGAAATCACCATCCGTTCCACCCGGGACGCGGTACGGCAGGGCATCGGCCTTATTCCGGAGGAACGAAAAAAGCAGGGGCTCGTGTTAGGGCTGTCGGTGTTGGATAATTCGGCCCTGACCATCCTGGACCTTCATTCAATGTTCGGAATTTTAAAGGAAAAAAGCATCAACCAACTGGTGGCGGACATGTCGGAACACATCGGCGTAAAAACCCCCTCGCTCCGCCAAACCGTACGGAACCTGTCCGGGGGGAACCAACAAAAGGTAGTCCTTTCCAAATGGTTTATCCGCAACTGTAAAATTTACATCTTCGACGAACCCACCCGGGGCATCGACGTGGGCGCCAAGGTAGAAATCTATAAGCTTATGCAGGCCCTGGCCGCCAAAGGAGCGGGGGTCATCATGATATCCTCGGACCTTCCGGAGGTCATGAACCTCAGCGACCGAATCCTGGTCATCTACGACGGCCGGGTAGTAAAGGAATTTGTGGGCGGAACCGTCAGCGACGAGGAAGTTATAGCCTACGCCCTGGGCTTGCGAGAAGAATCGACCACCGAAAAAAACCAAGAGGGAGGACGAGCATGAAATTGGATATAAAATACCTTCTTAAGCATTACAGCATCATTTTTGCCTTTGTGTTGGTCTGCGTACTCCTGGCGGCCCTTTCCCCCGCGTTTTTAAAGATCACCAACATTATGAACGTCATCCGCCAAACCTCCATTTACGGGATCATGGCCGTGGGGATGACCTTTATCATCCTTACCGGGGGCATCGACCTGTCGGTGGGCGCCATCCTCGCCCTGTCGGGCATAGTCCTGGCGGGGTCCATAAAAAGCGGCATGCCCCTGGAACTGGTCATCCCCCTCACCCTGCTCATCGGCACCGTAACGGGGCTGGTCAACGGCATCGTCATCACGGCGGGCAAAATAACCCCCTTTGTGGCCACCCTGGGGATGATGAGCGTCGCCCGGGGCCTTACCCTCATCTACAGCAAGGGCTACCCCATTTCGGGCTTCGATGCTTCCTTCCGTTTTATCGGCGGCGGGGACATCCTGGGGCTTCCCCTGCCCATCATTTTCTTTTTCGTCACCGTTCTGGTAGCCTGGGTCATCCTTAACCACACCAAATTCGGTAGATACACCTACGCCATTGGGGGCAACGAGGAAACGGTAAAACTTTCGGGGATCAATTCCAACTATTACAAGGTTCTGGTGTACATGGTCGCGGGCTTTACCTGCGCCATGAGCGCCCTCATTCTGACCGCCCGGCTTAACTCGGCGGAACCCATAGCCGGTACGGGGTACGAACTGGACGTCATCGCCGCAGTGGTAATCGGGGGCACCAGCCTTAACGGCGGACGGGGCAACATTTGGGGAACCCTGGTGGGGGCCCTGCTTATCGGGGTTATCAACAACGGCATGAACCTCCTCGGCATTTCCCCCTACTTCCAACTCATCGTCCGGGGGCTCATCATCATCCTGGCGGTTCTGTTGGATAGACTACGGGACGATCAGACCTAGGAAGCCTGGTTTATCGGGATCCGGGGGGCGCCATTCCAGCCCCACAGGCTGGACGGGCATCCGACGCGCCCCCCGCCGCGAACCCTGCGGGCCCCCCCTTCGGGTAGGTCCCGCCGGTTTCGCGGCCCCCCAGGGAATGTATCCCCGGGGTCTTCGCTTCCTTTACAACGGCAAGTCCGGATTATCCGCGGCAAAGTGCTTTAACAGAACAATAGGATCCCTGCTGGAGGGATTATAGAATTCCACCCCTTCCTTAGCGGCCTGTTCTGACACAAAATACTCGTCGTTCGTAAGCTGACCAAAACGGATAAGGGCGGGGGATTCAATTTCAAAGCCCCCCATCGTCCCGTGCCCCTGGAGTACGATCATACCGTAGGCCGCCGCATCCTTAATGGTAATTCGGGCCTTGGGGAATATGGTAAGCTCCTTGGCGCTAATCCAGCGGGATTTATAGATAATCCACTTTTCGCTGTACCCCTGGGCGTTCATTTCCGCTTCGGGTTTTACGCTCTTGGGCCGCATAAACCGGTGGGCCGCGAAGTCCCTATCCACGTTGGCTTCCCAATCGATAACCTCCAGCAGGTAGTTAAAGTCCCCCACCTTCTCCGGGGGCATATTTTTCCACAGCAGGGATTCTTCCACGATTTGGTCATTCACCAAGGACTGATACATGGCAAACACATCGGAGGCGAATTGGGGTTCGTAGGTGCAAAGACTCCCCGGGGCGTGCAAAATTCCCGGGGGGACATCCCAACCGGTTCCCACTTCCAGACGGTACGCCTGGGATATATTGGTGATCTTATTATCCCCCTTGGTAAAGTTTTTTAAACATTCAAGAACCTGATCCTTGGTCACCTGGGGCTGTAACCCAAAAAAAGTATAGGGGAAATCGCCGCCGTGGTTGTTCAACTGGGGGGGAAAATAGTAGGTCTCGGGCTTTCCCGACATACCGACCTTTTTCGCGTGCACTTCCCGATGGTGAATGTGGTGGGGCAGGGCTCCCTGGTTGTCAAAAAATTTAGAGAACATGGGCCAACGGCCGTATTCCTTCCACAGTCGATCCCCGATCAACTGCCCCTTCAGGAGGGCTACCGCGTCCCGCAAAAGGAACTGGTATTCCTTACCCCCCTCTTCGTATACCGCAAAACTAAGGCCCTCGTTTTCCCCGGTCTTTGGTCCGTTATCCGCCGGCGTGGTGGAGGAGAACCACCGCTCATCGATGCCCCCCCTATCGCCCCCCAGACTGTAATAATCGTCGGGATGCAGTTTTATCCTCCGTCCGGGAACACAGAAACTCCGGGGAACCCAGTTGGGAACCAGCCGGAGTATCCCCTTGCCCTTATCAAAGGCTGTCTGTATCTTTGAATTGTCTACCATCGTACCACCTCCATAAAGAAATCGATTTCACAAAACTATGTTTATAGTATACCCCCTGTTCAAACATCTGTAAATCATTTTAATTACTATGAATAAATCTATTTTTCGTCAGATATGACAGTTTTATTATAACCCTTATTGATATCGTTACCATTTCGTTGTATCCTGTTTTAAAAAGATAGGAGAAACCGTATGGGGTCTATGAAGGACGTGGCGAACCTGGCGGGGGTTTCAATATCCACCGTCTCCCGGGTTCTGAATAAACATTACCGGGTAGACGACGCGACACGACAAAGGGTAGAAGAGGCCATTCGGACCATCAACTACCGTCCCAATTTAATGGCCCAGGGTCTGCGGTCTAAGGTAAGCAACATCATCGGACTGGTGGTTCCCCACCTGATGAACGAAAGTTTTATGTTCTTCGTAAACCATATAGAAAAATACGCCCGACAACGGGGATACATCCTGGTGATTGGAAATACCGAGGACCAGCCAGAAACGGAGGAGCAGTTTATAGACAGTCTTATCCGGCGGCACGTGGATGGCATTATTTTTTCCCGGGTCTCCGACAAAAGCCGGGTCCTCCGGCTTATCGATTCGGCCAATATCCCCGTGGTAAGTATAGACCGGATCCTAGAACAGGAAAAAATCGCCGCGGTCACCCTGGACAACCGGAAAGCGGGTCGTATGGCCGCCGAGTATCTTATCGGTCTAGGGCATCGGGATATAGCCACCGTTACCGGGCCCCTGGATATCGGGCTGTGCCGGGACCGGTACCTGGGCTTCTGCGAAGGCCTCGCGGCCCAGGGGGTCCGTTTTGACCAGGACCGGCTGTTCGAAGGGACCTTTTACTTCGAATCGGGTATCGCGGCGGTTTCCCGGTTTTGGAGCCAAAAAACCTTTCCCACGGCGATCTTCGCGCAAAACGACCTTATGGCCCTGGGGGTTATGAAGGAACTTCTGCAACGGGGAATTAAAATACCCCAGCAGGTCTCGGTCATGGGCTTTGACAATATCCCCGCCGGCTCGATGATCGTACCGGCCCTTACCACCGTCGCCCAACCCTACGAAGACATGGCCCGGGTCGCGGTGGATCTTCTGGTCAACGATAACGGACAAACACCCAAAAGGCACGTTAAATTCGACCCCAGCTTAATCATTCGGGAAACCACCGCCGGCCCTGGACCGGCGCAGGGTTCCCCTACACACAAAGGAGAGGCACGGCATGAAAACTGAAACGCTCTGGTATCTCGGTGAACGGTCCATCGAACTGCGGTCCACGGATATAGGAGAGCCGAAGGGCCACGAGGTCCTGGTGGAAATGGAAATTTGCGGACTCTGCAGTTGGGACGTCCTTTCCTACGGGGGAAAATTCGGCCGGTTCCATCCGTACCCCTTCGCGGCGGGCCACGAGGGGGTGGGACGGGTCGTGAAGGTGGGGGATAACGTGGAAAAGGTCCGCGTCGGCCAACGGGTAGCCTGCCACGAAGTTCCCATCGGCGTTCCTGGGGGTGCCCTACTTTCCCGGCACGCCATACGAACGGAAGACAAGGTCTCGGTTATTCCAGATAATCCTATACCCCTAAAGTATTGGGTCGTGGAACCGGTGGTATGTATCGTAAACGGCCTGCAGTACGGGGGAATCCAGCCCGGCGATTCGGTGGCCCTGGTGGGAACGGGCTTTATGGGCCTTATTTTTGCCCAGGGTCTGGCAAAGACCCTGGCAAAGGAAGTGATCGCCTTTGACATCGACGAAAAACGCTTGGCCATGGCTCGGGATTTCGGGGCCCACGGCACGGTAAAGATAGAAAACGACAGGGTAAGCGAGGATTACTACCGACGCTTCGACGTCATTATCGAAACTGCGGGCAGACCGAGCTCCATGGACCTGGCTCTAAAACTGGCAAAAACCGGCGCGATCATCGAAAATTTCGCCTGGCACCACCATAGCCACCAATTCGAGCTGGACGATTGGCACACCAACGCCTGGCGGATCCTGAACATCCAACCGGGGGTAAATCCCCACTTTGGGGACCTCTTCCCCCGGACCATCGACCTGATAATCAACCGAACTTTTTCCAACGAACGGTTGATAACCCACTGGGCCGATTTCGGAAAGGCCAAGGAGCTGTACGATATCGCCCTGGACAGAAAAGACGGGTATATGAAGGGGGCCCTCCTCTTCTAAGCGAAGCCCCGGGCTCGCTACGGTCCCGGGGCTCGGTGGGCTTCCAGGTCCAGCAGGGCCTGTTTACGCTCCAGGCCCCCAGCGTACCCCCCAATGCCCCCGTCGGCGGCTATTACCCGGTGACAGGGGATGATAATGCCGATCCGGTTGCGGCCGTTGGCCTGGCCTACCGCCCGGCTGGAGGACGACCTAGCCCCGATGAACCGGGCCAGATCGGCGTAGGACCACCGGGCCCCGTAGGGGATGCTCCGCAGGCCCTCCCACACCCGTTCTTGGAACGGGGTCCCCGGGTACAGGAGGGGAACCGTAAAGTCCCGGAGTCTCCCGGCGAAATAAGCTCCCAGTTGGTTTTTCAGGGTAATAAAAAGCGGATGTTCGGCCTGAATAGCCGGAGCGTGGAAAAAACGGACCGCCTCGCCCAGGGTATCCGTCCCGGGGTCCTCAAAGGCTAAAAGACACAGCCGCCCTTGGAACACCCCCGCCCGCAGGGGCCCCAGGGGACTGGGAAGGGTGGCCGTGTAGATCCCCTCGGCAAAGGACCCCTCGCCGGAGGACAAAATCGCGTCGGCTTTGGAACTTTTTCCCCTGGGGCCCATAGAAACCCCCTGTACAGACATAGTTTTTCGTCCTATTGGTAGGTGGAAACCTTCCACCCAAACCGGTTTTGAATCCGCCGGATAATATCATCCCACCGAGCCCGTTGACTAAAAAAGTCTTCCGTGGCTCCGTAGCCCGAGTCGTACAACCGTTGATAGGTTCCATCCCCTGGCTGGATGTTAAACTCCTTGGTAGGCACCCCCGTATCGTCGATAAAAATGACCCGTTCCTTATTTTGTTCGTTGTACAGGATCAGCTGGTCCTGAACGAGCAACAGGGAATCGAACAGGGCGTTCATATAATCCATCATAGTATCGATCCTATCGTAGTCCGTATGCTCCGGGGAGGTGAACAGAAAGAGGCCCAGGGTTTCCGGGTTAATTCCCCCGGAACTTTTGCGGTTGTACTGGGGATCGTCAAAAAGGGTCAGGGGAAAGTTCCACAGCACCCCCCCATCGGCCCACTGGTGGGTTTCTCCGTCCCCGGGGTATTGATAGGGCAGGGCCTCGAAAAAAAAGGGGATACTCATGGATATACGAACCGCGTAGGCCACCTCCATATCCGGGGTGGTTTCGTAGGAGAACACCCGGATCCGCCGGTGGGAAATATCGGTCCCCGTCACGTACAGATCCTTAAAGGGCCGCCGATCCCTATGGATGGACGGATCCCGGAAGTCCGCAAAGGTGTAGGCTTCCTTTTTGACGGTAAACTGGGGGGCAATGTTATTCTGAAGCCAGCGGTACACGTAATCGCTGGAATACCAACCGTAATTTTGTACCAGGCGGCGGAGGTTTTGGACGTTCCCCATAAGGGGTTCAATTTTTTCCAGAATGGGCCGAATTACCAAAAACTGTTTTTCCGAAGGGGATTCCTTTTCTTTCGCGGGCATTCCGCTGGAGGGGACTAGAGTATAATCCAAACTATCGGCGATGGTTTTTATGTCGTCGAAAGAGGGGTACAGGGCCGCCAGGACCGCGGTGATGGCCCCCACGGAGGATCCGGCGACCCGCTGGATATCCCCCAGAACACGGTGCTTTGCCAGGCTTTCCAGGGCCCCCAGGTAGGCGATACCCCTGACGCCCCCGCCTTTTAACACTAAATTTCTATACCTGCCCATATCAGCTGTACCCATCCCTTCCCTCCCCGTATCGTTTCAAAGTCATAGTTGTTATACTGGTAGAGGTTTTCCGGAAAGTCCTTTTTGGAGGTTTTTATGCCCCGCGGTTCCACTGTACCACTGTTCCTCGGCTTCGTCATCCTGACTAACGCCCTTTTTGCTCAAACCCCCGTGGGTTCGGATACGGCGCAAACCCTCTATTCCCCCTTCCTCGCCGGATCGGGGGCCTTTATAACCGCCGAAGGCGGAGCCCCTGTGTCGGCGATTAACCCCGCCAGCGGAGGGGCCGCCCAGAGGACCGTGGTGGACGCGGGGTACCTGGCCTTGCCGGGCTTGGGTAGCGAGTCGGGGCTGGGACACGCGGTGGAACTGGGGCTCCTGTACCCCACCAAGTACGCGGTGTTTGGGGGTACCCTGCACCTCCTCTCCAGCCCCTTTAATAGTTTCCCCATTGGGACGACCTTCGCGGGCAATTTTAACGTGGCTAAGGAATTATACCCCGGCATGACCGTGGGGACCGGCTTGAATCTGGGCTTTGGTACCGATTGGACCGGTTCGTTGGACCTGGGATTCCGATACGCCATGGGAGAGTGGAGGGGTTTAAAAAATTTTACCTGGGCCGTTACCCTGGACGGTCTTGGAAAGAGCTGGATTCCCAGTCCCTTTACGCCCACCGTCGGAGCGGCTTTTGACGCCCTGAGGATCCCCGGAAAGGTTGGAAAACCGGATCCCCTTACGCTTCGCCTTTCCGCCGACGCGGGTTTTCCCAGTTTTACCAACCTGACAGGTCAGCTGGGTCTATCCGCCACGGTGGCCCAGCTGGTTACCGTCTCTACCTCCGCGCTCTTTAACGTAAAAGAAGCCCTGAATAACCAGGGACCCATGATAGTACCCTCCGTGGGGATAACGTTGAACTTTACCCTTTCCGGGGGACACGAAAAAATCGCGGGAAAACTGCCCTCCGACGGGGAGGTGGCGGGAACCCTGGCCGCTCGGCCCCTGTACAACGGCGTTTGGGCCCTTGGAAGCGGTGTATCCTGGTCCATGGGGGTGTTGGATAAAAATCCCCCCCGGATCCACCTTGATTACCCGGAAACGCGGTGGATATCCCCCAATAACGACGGGAAGGCGGACGCCCTGGAGTTTCCCATTTCCATTACCGACGAACGGTACGTCATGGGCTGGACCTTCGAAATTCGGGATTCCAACGGCCAGGTGGTCCGGACCTACCACAATAAGGAAAGGCGGCCCGAGACCCAGGGGTTCCAAAACGTTGTAGACCGGCTTTTGGACGTAAAGTCGGGGGTCGAGGTTCCCAAAACCCTCCGCTGGGACGGGGTTGGGGATAACGGCGCGGTGGTAGCCGACGGCCATTATTTCTTTACCCTGCAAGCGGTGGACGACAACGGCAATACGGGAACCTCAAGCCGGTACGAAGTGGTGGTGGACAATACGCCCCCGGCGATCACGATCGAACAACCACCGGCTTCGGATCTTATCTTCTCCCCCGACGGCGACGGCCATAAGGATACCCTGACCATCGTTCAATCCGGTTCCGTGGAGGACCGGTGGAACGCGGGGATCTACGATGGGGCGCTCAACAAGATCCGAACCTTTGACATAACCAACGGGGCACCCCAAACCCTGGTATGGGATGGAAAAAACGATCAAGGAACCATCGTCAGCGATGGGGTGTACAGTTACCGAATAGCCTCCACGGACCGGGCGCTCAATTCAAACCAGGCAGTTTTGGAAAACATCATCGTGGACACCCAAAAACCCACGGTCAGCCTGTTAATCGGCGATGGATACTTCTCCCCCAACGGTGACGCGGTTAAGGATACCCTGTTGTTTAGCTCCGGAGTTCCCATTAAAGAGGGGATCGTATCGTGGAACCTTTCGGTCCTAGACCGGTTCGGAAAAATCCGGCGAACCTATTCGGGGGACACCCCGCCCCCCTCGTTTTTAGCCTTCGACGGAAAGGACGATCAGGGGAAACTTCTAGAAGAGGGAACCTACCAGGGTCAGCTGGCGGTGACGTATTTGAACGGGTGGATTGCTAAGAACCTTTCCCCCACCTTTGTATTGGACATCACCGCACCAACGGCGACGGTTCGGAACGAATACCCCGCCTTTTCCCCCAACAACGACGGGAACCTGGATCAGATGGCCATTCAACAGGATGGAAGCCGGGAAGTCGAGTGGCACGGCGAAGTTCGCCGGGCGGCAAGCCAACCGAATACGGGGGTGTTGATAAAAACCTTTACCTTCGCCGGGGTCCCGGACCCCCGGATCCTCTGGGACGGCAGGGACGACACGGGCCGCCTAGCCCCCGACGGGGATTACGAATACCGACTGGTCTCCACCGACCGCGCAGGCAACACGGGGTACTCCAATACGGTCCGCTTTACCCTGACCACCGCCGACACGCCGGTCCTGCTGAGCGCGGACCGACGGGCCTTCTCGCCCAACGGGGATGGGGTTTTCGATACCATCACCATCACCCCCCAACTACAGGTAAGTTCCGGCGTTTCATCCTGGAAAATCGATATCCTCAACTCCTCCGGAACCGTGGTCAAGAGCTTTAGCGGTTCCGCGCCGGTTCCCCCGGCCCTGGTGTGGAACGGACAGGATTCCAGCGGGAATAGGGTGAGCGACGGGGACTATACCGCCCACGCCCAGATCAAGTACCTGGCGGGGAACCAGCCGGAAGCCACGTCCCAACCCTTTACCGTGGACACCATAGCACCCCAAGCCACCGTGTCGGCTCCGTATCTGCTCTTCTCGCCCAACGCCGACGGTAAAAAGGATTACCTGCCCCTCCAGGTGACCACCGAGGGGAACGACGATTGGCAAGGGACCATCGAAAACGCCGAAGGGAAGGCGGTGTTAACGTGGAAGTGGACCGGCTCCGCCCCCTCCTTACAGTGGAACGGGACCGACGAAGCGGGGAACCCCGTCCCCGATGGGGTCTACCGCTTTACCCTCCACGCAACCGATGGGGCGGGCAATTCCACCACCAAAACGCTGGACGGGATTACCGTGGATACCCGGATCCCCCGGGCCTTCCTAACCGCCTCCGCCACGGGAATATCGCCCAACGGCGATGGGGTTAGCGATACGGTTCAATTTTCCATCCTACTCTCGTTAAAAGAGGGTATTGAACAGTGGAAACTAGAACTGTTGGACAAGACGGGGGCCCCCCGACGGACCTTCGGTTCCCCAAGCGGGACGGCAGACAAGGCCAGCGGGACCCCGCCGCCGGACACCCTAGTCTGGGACGGCAAAGACGATTCCGGTACGGTCATAGAAGGGAAGTTCACCCCCCGACTTACGGTCTCCTACCTCAAGGGCGACGTGGTTTCGGTTACCACCCCGGATATCCTGGTGGACATTACCGGCCCGAAGCTTTCCTTTACCGCCACGCCCCGGTACTTTAGCCCCGACAACGATGGGGTAGACGACGAGTTAACCATCAACCTGGCCGCCCAGGACGCTAGCCCCATCTTGGCCTGGAGCCTGGATATTCGGGAACCCCAGGCGCCGTACCAGCTCTTCTACCACATCGAGGGGAAGGGAACCATCGCCGAAAAAATCATGTGGGACGGCCGGAGCAACAAGGGAGAACTGGTTCAGGCGGCCACGGACTACAACGCCACCTTCCAGGCCACCGATACTCTGGGCAATTCCAGCAAGGTGGATGGGGTCATCGGGGTGGACGTACTGGTTCTTCGGGAAGGGGATACGCTAAAAATCAAGGTTCCCTCCATTATATTCCGGGAAAACGCCCCGGACTTTATCGGCCTAAGCCAGGAGACGGTGGATAACAATATCCGGGTTCTCAAAAGGATAGCCCAAATACTGAACAAGTTTAGGGACTATAAGGTTAAGGTAGAGGGGCACGCCAACCCGGTTACCCGAACCGCGGATGAGGAAAAGAAGGAACTCCAACCCTTAAGCGAAGCCCGCGCCAAGGCGGTTTTGGAGAAACTGGTGGAGTATGGGGTCGATAGGGGACGGCTTTCCTATATTGGCATGGGGGGAACCCAACCGGTGGTCCCCTGGGAAAACCGCGCGGATTGGTGGAAAAACCGCCGGGTGGAGTTCATTCTGATAAAATAAGGGGACGGCCTGTTCAAAACCCCTTACGGGCCACGGCGATAAGGATCCGGGCGTTCTGGTCGTAGGGACGCCCGTCCCAATCCCCATAGAGTTCCACGGTCCCAAAGCCCCCGGCAAGGAGCAGGGACCGCAGTTCCGTGGCCGCATAGAGTCTTTGGGAAAAGGTCCTTTCGATCCGCTGTCCATCCTTGATCAGTATCCAGCGGTTTTTAAGGGCCCCCCAGGAGTCGGCCACCTGGTACTCGGTCAATACCGTAAAACCCTCCCGTTCAAACCACTCGCCGTCGGTAAAATCCCGAACCGCCACCTCTTTCCCCAGGGTTTCGATGATAAACGTACCCCCCGCTCGGAGGCTGGCGTGGGCGTTTTGGACAAACAGCAGGTCATCCGCCGGATCGTCGAAGTAACCAAAGGAAATATACAGGTTCAACGCCAGATCATAGGCGGAAGGTCGGACAAAGGTTCGCACATCCTGGAGGACCCATTCGATATCCAAGGCCTCGTCATCGGCGCTTTCCCGGGCGGCCCGTACGTACGAGGGAGTGATATCCACCCCCGTACACCCGTAGCCCCGCCGGGCAAATTCCAAAAGAACGCGACCGGTACCGCAACAGAGATCCAAGACCGAAGCGGTAGCGGGGACCTGGGAAAACCGGATAACCCCATCGGTCACCGCGGGGACCTCGGCCCAGCGGTCCGGAGTAAACATAATCGGAGCGAAATTTTCCCAAAAGGACTCATCCTCGAACCAGGGTTTCATATCGGTATTGTACAAGAATAGCCAAGCCGGTACTATGGCAGACCCATGGATACGCAAAAAAACTATTCCGGCGTCCTCTACGCCCTGGCGGCCTATTTGTCCTGGGGGGTACTTCCCCTGTACTGGAAGATCCTTGCGCGGATCGACGCGCTTCAAATACTGTCGAGCCGGGTAGTTTTTTCTCTGCTCTTCGTGTGGATCCTCCTGGCGTTTAAAAAAAAGCCCCTATGGCCCCGTTTGTTAGCCGATACAAAGCGGCTACGGGCCCTGCTCCTTTCGGCACTGCTGATATCCGCCAATTGGGGGCTCTATATTTGGGCCGTCAATTCGGGGCACACGGTTCAGGCGTCCTTGGGATACTATATCAACCCCCTATTTAACGTCCTTTTAGGGCTTCTATTTTTCAAAGAACGGCTCCCCGCGGTCCAATGGATCGCCTTTGCTCTGGCCCTGGGGGGTATAATCCTGTTAACCCTCTTTTCCGGCGTATTCCCCTGGATTTCATTCATCCTAGCCCTCACCTTTGGGTTGTACGGCCTAGCGAAAAAAACGGTGGCCGTGGATTCTCTGGAGGCCCTGGGTTCGGAGACCCTCCTGATGACCCCCTTCGCGTTGGGAATTCTATTTTGGCAAGGGAGCCAGGGTACGGGGGCTTTTTCCATATCCCCCCTCTTTTCTCTTTTACTCGTAGCCTCTGGAATCGTCACCGCCATACCCCTTTTCGCCTTCGCCCAGGGGGCCAAACGGCTTCCCCTATCGACCCTGGGTTTTATCCAGTTCGTCTCCCCCACCCTCCAGCTCATTATGGGGGTGTTGCTTTTCAAGGAACCCTTTCCCGCACGGAACCTTATCGCCTTCGCCCTTGTTTGGAGCGGTTTAATTCTATACGTCCTATCGGGCTTTGGATTGAATACCCTTTTCGCGCCTAAATCGCACCCTTCCGCCGGAACAAACTTGCGCTAAGGGCTAAAACTTTCTATAATGGGCTAATGTTTACCGACGTTATAATTATGGCCGGCGGTTCGGGAACCCGACTGTGGCCGGCTAGCAACACCAGGACCCCAAAACAATTTTTATCGATCCCCGGGACAGGCGCTTCGGGGGCTTCTTTTTTTCGCGCCGCCCTCGAGCGGGCCTTCGCGGTACTAGACTCATCTGCGGATAGCCGGGTACTGGTCATCGCGGGGCCCTCCCACGGAGCCCCCGTGATGAATCTGGTGGAGGCCCTTCCCCAGGGCCAGCGGGAACGGCTTGACCTTCTGGTGGAGCCGACGGCTAAAAATACCGGTCCCGCCGTGGCCTGTGGGACCGCGTTTATCCAGCGGGACCATGGGCCCCACCGGACCGTGCTGGTCCTTACCAGCGATCATATCATCGACCCCCTAAACGCCTTTGTGGAGGACGCCAAACGGGCCAGCGAATACGCCCAAAAGGGACAACTGGTGGTCTTCGGCATACCTCCTACCCGACCGGAAACGGGGTACGGGTATATCGAAGCAGATAAGGCCCAGTCCTTAGACGCCAACGTGTTCCCCGTTACGGCTTTCCGGGAAAAACCGGATAGGGCTACGGCGGAACGGTTCGTTTCCACCGGTCGCTTTTACTGGAATTCGGGCATGTTCGCCTTTTCGGCGGATTTTATGGCCCAGGAATTCAAGCGGAGTTCCCCCGCGACCTGGGGGCCCTTCGAAACCCTGGGCAAACTTCCCAAGGGAGCCTTCGAGATACTGGATGGATTCCGCCTTATCACCGACTGGAAGGGCCTTGCGGAGGCCTACGGAAAGGTTAAACCTATTTCCATAGATTACGCGGTGGCGGAAAAATGCTCCTCCGCGGTAGTCATTCCGGCCACCTACGAATGGCTCGACATTGGGAGTTGGGACGAATACGCCAAACTTAGCGATAAAAACGGTGGGGCCGGATCCCGGGGGGTCTACGTTTCGGGTTCGGAAAATTGTTTTGTCGACTCGGACGTACCCGTGGCCCTCTGCGGTGTTCAGGACCTTATCGTCGTAGCCCGCTCGGGGAAGGACGGGGGGCCGCCATCGGTGCTGATCTGTAAAAAAGGGGAAACCCAACGGGTAAAAGAGATTGTGGATTCTATTAAAGCGGAGGGCAGAACGGAACTCCTCTAGGGGTCCCTTCTAGTCCAACCTATACGCCGTTCGCGGAACCGTCCTAGACACGTTATCCGGCGGCGCCATTGTGATTTTTGGAGGCTTTTTCATGGTTATTCTTACGTTGAACTGCGGATCCTCTTCCGCCAAGTATCAGGTCTACGACTGGGACGCCAAGGACGTCCTGGCCGTGGGTATCGTCGAACGGGTCACCCAGGGGGGTTCCTTTATTACCCACAAAGCAAAGGGAAAGGAAGAATACACCCTTCAGCACGATTGCCCCAACCATACCATCGCGGTGGATCTGATTATCAAAACCCTGACCGATCCGGCTCATGGGGTTATCCACGATATGGGTATGATAAAGGCGGTGGGGCACCGGGTGGTCCACGGGGGTTCCAAATTCACGAAATCGGTAATCGTAACCGACGAGGTCATGGCGGCTTTTAAAGAGGTTTCCGATCTAGCCCCCCTGCACAACCCCGCCAACATTATGGGTATCGAGGCGGCAAAACAGGTGCTCCCATCGGTGCCCCACTGCGCCATCATCGATACGGCCTGGCACCAGACCATGCCGCCCCCCAGCTACCTTTACGCCCTCCCCTACGAATGGTACGAAAAACACGCGGTCCGGCGCTACGGCTTCCACGGGACCTCGTTCCTCTACACCTCTAAACGGGCGGCCACGCTGTTGGGCAAAGATTTCCACCATTGCAACCTGATCATCGCCCACATTGGAAACGGTTCTTCCATTAATGCGGTCAAGGACGGCTGTTCCTACGATACGTCCATGGGCCTTTCGCCCCTGGAAGGCCTGGTGATGGGCACCCGTTCCGGGGACGTGGACGCGGCGGTACCCTTTTATATGATGCGGGTCGCCGGGCTGTCGGCCACGGAGGCCGAGTCGGCGTTAAATAAAAAGTCCGGACTTTTGGGAATTACGGGTAAGTACACCGATCGCCGGGACATCCAGGCGGAGGCGGAAAAGGGGAACGAACGGGCGGTCTTGGCCCAGGATATCGAGGCGTACCGGCTTAAAAAATACATCGGCGCGTATATGGCGGCCCTGGGCCGGGTGGACGCCCTGGTGTTCACCGCCGGGGTGGGCGAAATGGCCCCCTTTATCCGCAAAAAAGTTTTGGAAGGCCTGGAAGGTTTGGGGATCCTGTACGATCCCGAAAAGAACGCCCTGGCCCGGACCCGGAACGCGGAGACCGATATTTCCGCGGCCTCCTCAAAAATCCCCATCTTTATTATTCCCACGGACGAAGAACTGGTAATGACCGAAGATGCGTTCGCCCTGATGGAAGGAACCTACGACCTGCACACCCAATTTACCTATTCGTTCCAGGATAAAAAATACGTCAATAAAACCAGGGAAGAGGGTCTTAAAAACGACCTTAAAAAGAACCCCGGTTTGGCGAAGATAATTGTCCAACCGAAGTAGGAGACCATGACCGAGGAAGGAACCATGGGGGCTGAATTAGTCGGAATCGGTAACGCTATGGTGGATGTTTTTTCTCCGGTGGACGAGGACGTGGGGCCCCTTCTGGGACTCACGGTCCATCGTTCTATCCACGTGGACTACCAGCGGCTCAATGAAATTCTCGTGGCCCTTCCCAGTCCCCAGCTCAGTGCCGGGGGCGGCACCGCGAACACTATTAAAATCGCCTCCCTTTTGGGCATCGCCACCGCCTTTGTGGGCACCGTGGGTAGCGGTCCGGTACCTCGGCCCCTGGGGAAGGGGGAAGCCGATTCTTCCCCACCAATTCCTGGGGCCCCAGCGCCGGAAGATCGTTTTGCCAGAATATTCCGGAACGATATGGCCGAAATGGGGGTTCAAACCCACCTGACCGTAAGCCCTAAACCGACGGGCTTGTGCGCCATCGTAAAAATGCCCGATCAAGGGATCGCCATTGCCGCGTGCCCTTCGGCGGCCTTGGATCTCCAGCCCCAGGATATCCCGGAAAAACTTATCCGGCAGGCTAAAATTGTGATGCTGGATGGGTTTCTACTGCAAAACCAGCGGGTGGTCGAGCGGGTCCTTGAATTAGCCAACCGGTTTGGAACCATCATCGCCATGGACGTGGGGTCCTCGGCCGTGGCCGCCGAACGGGCATTGGAAATAGCTGGCTATTGCCGCTCCTATCCGGTAATCCTCTTTATGAACGAAGAGGAGGCTACGGCCTTTTGTACGGTCCTGCGGAACGGCCAAACACCGGAAGAGGTGGAACCGGAAGAGCGGTACAAGGCCTTAAAAGCCCTTACGGCGGACAACCTTTTCCCTATAATTGTGGTTAAACGGGGGGACCAGGGGGCCCTGGTATTCGCGGGGAACGATGTCCACAGCGCGCCCACCGTCGCGACGATTCCCTTTGACGCCACCGGCGCGGGGGACGCCTTCGCGGCGGCTTTTTTGAGCGCCTGGCTCAGGAACCGCTCGCTTTCCGAATGCGCCGCCCAGGGTAACCGCCTGGCCCGGGAGGTACTCAAGGTGCCCGGTACCCGTCTGGATTGCGATCGGCTCAAAAAAGTCGCCCGGTCCCTGGGGACCGACAAGGGGTAACCCTTCGTCGGTCCGTCCTTCCCTGGGGGGCCTTGCTCCGGGCCCCCGATGGATCGACGGGGTGCTCTACCTTAACAAGGTCGCCTGGGCTATCTTTTCGGCCATCGCCGTATCTACGAGCCGGGTGATCATTTCCTTGGCCCACTCTCCCGCAGTCCCGGGTCCCCGGCTTGTGATGAGGGTCCCGTCCACGACGACCCGATCCTTTTCCCCGGCCCAATAGGCTCCGCTTACGTCCTTTTCCATCCCCGGATAACAGGTAAATCGGCGACCCGCCAAAACCCCCAGGGGACCCAGAACCACCGCCGGGGCGGCGCAAATGGCGCCTATCATTTTTTTGGCGGCGGCTAAATCCTTTATCAACGTGGCGGCGGTAACGGAAGCGGCCACGTTCGTCGCCCCGGGCATACCCCCGGGGATAATCACCCCATCCCACTGATCGGAGCGAAGCTTCCCTTCCCGGGCCAGTTCCGCCAGGGTGGTGTCCGCTTGCACGGTTAAGGACCGGGAACTTTTTACCGTCCTGGTTCCCCCCACCGAAGCGACCGTTACCTCTACCCCCGCACGACGGAGGTAATCGATCGGGGTAACCGCCTCCACATCCTCAAAGCCATCGGCCAATAAAAGAACAATTTTTTTTGCCATTTCCAACCCTCCTATTGCGATATTTCAACGTCTAACCTAAAATATACTGAAAGGAATAGCAGTAATGAAACAAGTCCTGGTCATCGACGAATCGCCCCTGCTTCGAGAATATTTACGAACAAAACTTTCGGATAACGATTTGGAAGTCAGCGTTGCCGTGAACGGATTGGATGGAATCGCGAAAATTCGCAATCTACTACCGGACCTTATTATACTCGATTATCACCTAAGTCGTCAAAGCGCGTTGGATGTGCTAAAGGAAAAAAAGAAAAACCCCAACGCGGCCTCTATTCCGGTAATCATAACGGCCCAAAAGATTGACCAAAAGAGGATTATCGAATTGGTCCAGTACAACGTAAAAAAAGTGTTTACCAAACCCATAAAAATCGACGCCCTCTTTACCACCCTTTCGGAATTGCTCGGGGTTTCCTTCGACATCGATCAGACTCCCTGTATAATCGAGGCCCACGTAAACGACGATATCATTTTTATAGAAATAGCCCGGGGTCTTAATCGGGAGAAATTGGATCTGCTCCGTTATAAGATTATCGAATTGATTAATCTGTACGATATCCGTATTCCGAAGCTTATCGTCATGTTAAGCGACCTGACCCTTTCGTACGGGGACGGGCCCAACCTGCAAAAGTTGTTGGATACGGTCCTCCAGGCTTCCCGGGTTAAACACCACTATATCCGAGTTCTTACCAACGATCCCTTTGTGCGGAAATTTATTCTGGGCCGCAAGGAGTACGCGGATATCGAAGTAACCGCCAATCTTCAGTTTGCCCTGGACGGCTTGCTTTCCGAATTGGATCCCCGCATGGAATTTGGGGAGAAAAAGGCCCAAATCATCGGCGACCGGGTATTAGCGGCGGAAGAAAGTACCGAAGCGGAGACGGTGCAACTAAAATTTGACGGGGAACTGCAAAGGCCTACCACCGATCTAGGGGAAATCAAAGAATACGTTAAAAACTTAAAAATCGCCATCGTGGACGATGATTTTGTCATCCAAGAGCTGGTTCGAAATACCTTTGAAACCCTGGGAGCCCAGGTTCGCATCTTCTCCGATGGGGAGGAATATCTAAAGGTCGCGGGAACCGAAGAATTGGATTTGGTGCTCCTGGACCTTATGATGCCCAAGGTCGATGGGTTTACGGTTTTACGGGAGCTGAAGGCCCGGGATATAGATCAGACGGTGATCGTTCTGTCGGCGGTGACCCAACGGGAAGCGGTGGTCAAGGCTTTTCAAGGGGGGATTAAGAGCTACCTGGTAAAGCCCCTGAAGCCCCAGGATATTTTGAAAAAGACCATAGAAATCCTCAAACCAAATTTTTAGGAATCCCATGGAAAGGGAAAACGGAAACGGGACCCATAACCCGTACGAGCGTCTTTTTTTTGACTCCAGCGTTCCAATGGCCTATTTGGATGAACAGGGCTTTGTAGTGGGGGCCAACGACCAGTTCAGACGGACCTTCGAAACCCTTTCGGGAAGGAACATCGAAACCCTGGACGAGGGCTTCCACGAATTTTTACGAACCCACGACGCCTACCGTTTTTCCTACTATTTTTCCCGACTCTTGGCGGGTTCCACCCCCTCGGTAAGTTTTGATACCCCCTTCAGAAACGCCAGCGGTTCTCCCCGATGGTTACGCTTACGGGCCTGGGCCGTACGGGAAGACGAAACCGCGCCACCCCCCTTACGGGGCCCCTTTGTGGGCCTCATAATTGAGGATAAAACCGAAGAATTGCAGGAGGGAAAGCGTCTCCAGGAGGCTAAAGAAATTGCCGAACGGGCGATGGAAACCAAAAGCCTCTTCCTGGCCAACATGAGCCATGAAATTCGGACCCCCATTCAGACAATTATTGGGATGACCGAACTTATCCAAGACACACCCCTTAACCGAGAGCAATCCGAATATATCCGGCAGGTTAAATTTTCCGCCGATGTCCTTCTTACCCTGATAAACGATATTTTGGACTATTCCAAAATCGAGGCTAACCGTCTGGAGCTGGAACACATAGATGTGGACCTGGAACAAACGGTTGAACAGGCGGTGGATATGATCTGCCTGGAGGCCCACAAAAAGGGGCTGGAGATTATTACGGACATTCCCCTGGACACGGCTATCCACATTAAGGGAGATCCGGGGCGCCTGCGACAGATCCTGATTAACCTGGTTAAGAACGCCGTAAAATTTACCAAAGAGGGAAGCGTCACCGTTTCGGTCCGCCGAACCCTGTGGGAAAACAAAGAAGCGGTTACCATTTCGGTGGCCGATACGGGAATCGGTGTACCCCCAGAAACCCGTCCCCACCTGTTTACCACCTTTTTCCAGGGCGACAATTCCACCACCCGCCGCTTTGGGGGCACGGGTTTGGGGCTGGCTATTTCCCGGCACCTGGTCCAACTGATGAAAGGGGAGATTGGGATGGTTCCCCACGAAGGGGGAGGATCCATATTCCGCTTTACCATTCCGATTGAGCAGTCCCAATTTAAGAGCCCCCCTTCCGTTGTCCAGACTTCTGGGGAAGATCGCATCCTGGTGGTGGACGACCAAACCGAAAGCCGAAGAATTGTAATGTCCTACCTTTCCGATATGGGGTACAAGGCCCTAGAAGGGGCCTCTAGCGGCGAGGACGCCCTGGAAAAATTAAAGACCGCCGCCCAGGGGGGGCGACCCTATTCGATCTGTTTCGTGGACATGCTCATGCCCACCATGGATGGCTGGCGTTTAGCCGCGGAAATCAACGGGGATAAATCGATTAACTCGGTTCGGCTTATCCTCATGGTACCCCAGGGAATGCTGGGGGCGGAAGCTAAAATGACCCTTCTTCGGTGGTTTAACGCGTACATCAATAAACCGATTAAACGGAAGGATCTATCGGAGGCCCTTTCTTCGGCTCTGGGTTCGGACATGGATCTGGGGGAGGCGAAGGAAGACGGCCCCACGGATCGGCCTACGGACCGGCAGGGCCCAGAGGACAAGCCCCCCCATGCTCTTACCCAATCGGTACGGAAGATCCTGATAGTGGAAGACCATCCGGTGAACCAACAACTTTTTTCGATGATCTTAGAAAAAATTGGGTACCTTTCGGAAATCGCCGACGATGGCATAGAAGCCCTGGAAAAAGCGGAACGGATCCCCTTTTCTCTTATTTTTATGGATATCCAGATGCCCCGAATGAACGGGTACGAAGCCACCACAAAATTGCGGGAGCGGGGTTTTAAGGGTCCCATTATCGCGGTTACCGCCAGCGCCCTTTCGGACGAACGGGAACGGTGCAAAAAAGTAGGGATGGACGATGTGCTGGTTAAACCCTACAAACGCTCGGATGTAGAAGCGATGCTCCAAAAATGGGCCCGGGACATAGATACGGGGGCTCCGACAGCCCCAGAGGAAAAGGCAAATCGGGCGATAGCGGTGGAAGAGCCGGAAGAGCTGGAGGAACTGGAAGAGCTGGAAGAATTGGAGGAGGTAGCGGCGGAGCCGACGGAGCCGGAGCCTGCCACGGTAGCGGCGGCGGAGCCGACGGAGCCGGAATTGGAGGATCCCCTGGTTATACTGGACGAATCCAACCTGGTAGAAACCTTTTTTGGCAACAAAGAGGTGGTAAGCTCCCTTCTTGCCCGTTTTATAGAGAGGACGGAACAGGAAATCGCCCTAATCCCCGATTTGATCAAAAAAGAAGATTGGGAAACCGCCCAAAGGGAGGCCCATACCATCAAAGGAAGCGCCCTCAATTTATCCGCCCGACAACTGGGAGAAGCGGCGGCCCAGCTTGAGGGGGCCATAAAGAACCGGGATACCCAGGCCATAGCCACGGCCCTCCCCCTCCTGGCCCCGGCGTTTAAAAAATTTCGACAGGCCGCCCAAAGGTTTATCCAATCACAGACAGGGGGAGCCTAAAAGGCCGGACAAGCACCATGAAATATTCCTGTTTACACACCCACACAACCTTTTGCGACGGAAAAGATTCGGTCGAAGCCCTGTGCCAGTACGCCTGGGAACGGGGTTTTGTTTCCCTAGGCTTTAGCGCCCACGCGCCTTTGCCCGCCGATTTTGGCCCTGAAACGGAATGGCACCTGCACCGGGACCGGTTGACCGAGTACGTGGACGCGGTCAGGGATGCCAAACGACGGTGGCAAGGGAAACTCCCGGTGTTTCTAGGCCTGGAAGTGGATTATATACGAAACGTTTGCGGCCCCTCGGACGGCAGGTTTAAAAACCTTGATTTGGATTATTCCATCGGCTCGGTCCACTACCTGGTACCGAAGCGGGGGGAGCCCTTTACCGTGGACGGGTCCGCAGAAGAGTTGGTCCAGGGTATCGAAGGAGGCTACGGAGGCTCGGCGAGCCGCATGGTGGAGGCCTTTTGGACCGCGGTGGAAGAGATGGTAGGGCTCCAGGGCTTTGATATCCTGGGTCACCTGGATTTAGTGAAAAAAAACAACCGGGACCAAACCCTCTTTTCCCTTACCGAAGGCTTCTACACGGAGGGGGCGGACCGGGTTATCCAAGCCATCGACCCGAAAAGGATGGTCGTGGAGGTGAATACCGGGGGTATGAACCGGGGAACGGTGGCCGAGCCCTATCCATCCATGGAGCTTGTGAGAAAATTGCGAGGCCGTTCTATCCCCATGACGATAAACGCGGACGCCCACCGGAAGGAACATTTGGGGGGCTACTACGAAGAAGGCCGCACCCTTCTGGTGAAGGGCGGGTATAGTTCCATGGTTTTATTTGCGGGAAAAGAAGGGGGCCTTCCCCGCTGGGAGGAGGAGCCCCTTTAAACTAGCGGTTCCGTCGTTCTTCTTCGCTTTTACATTCTATACACATAAGCGCGTAGGGAATCGCCTCCAGTCGGTCCTGGGGAATTTTCTTTCCGCACTTTACGCAGAGGCCGTATTTTCCCTGTTGAATCCGGGTCAACGCGGAGTCGATCAGTTTAAGACGTTTTAAATCCTGAGAACCGATGGCTTCGATCATTTTTCGGTCTATATCATCGGAGGCGATATCCGCAAAATCCTTTGGGTCCATGCCTTCCACAATTTCCTTAAAATCCGCGTTTCCCGCTACCAAATTGGTAATGATCTCCGTCTTAAGATCGACCAAGGATTTTTTCATGCGTTCAGTGAATTCTTGATCCATGCCGGTCCCCCTTTTTCTAAGTCCGCGTACATTGCCGTACTCTGCCGCTTTTGTCAACCGGTCTTTGAAAAAGGTCCCCTACGGTTGACAAAGCCCGTCGATTGCCTATAGCATTATACGAACGTACCCGATTAAATGCAAATTTACGTTCGGTTTCTCAAAAGAGAAACCTAATTTATCACTGCCAAGGAGTAGCCGTGGCTAAAGAAGAAGCGATAGAAGTGGAAGGCGTAGTCCGAGAAGCCCTTCCTAACACCATGTTCCGGGTCGAATTGGACAACCAAAACGGCCACCTTATTTTAGCCCATCTTTCCGGTAAAATGCGAAAACATTATATCCGTATTGTACCCGGCGATCGAGTTCGAATAGCCCTTTCTCCCTACGACCTAAGCCGCGGCCGCATTATTTATAGAGAACGGTAAGAATCCCTGTCCTTTACCCTCTTTAAAAGAACCCAGGTGGCCCCCGAACCTCCTTCCGCTACGGAAGCGATCCCGCTTTGCCCCGCGTAGGGACACCGTTCAAGGAATTCCCGGGTAGTACGCTGTAAAACGGCTTCTCCTTCGGAATGGTTTCCCTTTCCATGGATAATTAAAACCTTTTCCGCCCCCTGGGCTTTGCTTTGGGCAAAAAAGGTCTCTAACTGATTCCACGCTTCGGCCTGTGTAAGGCCGTGCAAATCCACCACCGCGTCGGGCCGCTTTTTTATCAGCGCCCGCCTTCGTTCCGCGGCGGAGACCCTATCCCCTTCCATTTCCACGTCCTTATCGGTAACCCCGTTAATCCGGAGCCACGCGGTAAGGGGATCGACCTTCGGTTCCTGTTTTGGGGGCGCCACTTTGGTTGGCCTTTGCCCGTCGGGATCGAGGGGGTCCTTCGGTTTTTCCTTTGGTTTTTCCTTGGATTGTTGATCCCACTGTTCGAGTATACTACCAAAATCCATCGTTTATTTCCTTAATACCGTACCAGTCGATTCTCGGGAACCCAACCGGCTCCTCCATCAGGGTTTTCCACGTAGGCCCACGGTTCGGCGCTCGAAAGGACCCGAACAACTTGACCATCCGTGAAACGGCCGCTCGGCACGCTGTTCTGGTCGGGAACCCGGTAGACCACGGTGGACCGGGTCAAGGCGCTAACGCCCCCCCGCTCCAAACCTAGCGCGGGGAGCCTTTGAAGGACCCCGTAGGCGAACACCATGGACCCCAGGGCTAGAAAGAAAACCGTCAAAATATAACCGTAGGAAATGGAAAAGGTTACACCCCTCGTATCTCTTTGCCTTTTTTTCGCGGCCCGGAGGGTTAGAACCCCCAGTAAGCCTAGGACAAAACTTCCTCCCCCCAGGGGGACCAACAGCCCGAGGGGAACCCAGCGCTCATTCCCCGTGGCCCGCAGGCCCAGGGCCCTTTCCATGGCCCCACGCTGAGGCCGAAGAAACGGCCCCACCGCCCGATCCCGTTCGGCCCTTCGAACCCAAGCAAGGGCCCCCACGGGGTCCCCCGCGTTCCAGATCCCCTTTGCCTGCTCCAGGACCCTTTGATACGCCGGACGAAAAAATGAAGGAACGGAGGAATCGAGCACCGGGGGAAACGGCGGAAGGGGGCTGGAACCAGGCTTAGGGGCCGGTGAAGCCACGGTGGTTTCGGGGGCCCGAGGTAGGGTGGGTACGGTGGTCGGCTTTTCATCGGCCCTGTTGTGCGGTGCTTCGGAGCTGGAAGGGAGGGTAAGGCGGGGGGCGAACAGGATACCATTCCCGAGGGGCACCTTCAGGGATTCTAGTTTTATGGGGACGGAAGTAAGGGGAATAATTCGAAAGCACAGGACCATCGTTCCCCCGGCGCTGTAATTTTTTGCGGGCACGTATTCCATCAAAGCGTTTTCGGGAACCACAAATTCCGGACTTCCAAGGCCTTTTGCCTCCGAGGGAGGGAGGTTTTCCACGGCCAGGTACAGTAGGGAAGGCTGGGCGACCTGAAAACTTCCGGGGACCTGGATCCACCGGAGTTGGGGTTTCAACACCCTGGCCGGTGCGGATGGGGAGGGGCTAACGCGCACATCCACGGGGGAGGTAAACACCTCCCGCCCCCCCGCGGAAACCCTAAAGGGTCCCACGGTAAAGGACCCCTCTTCCTGGGGAATCAGCAGGTACTCCACCGCGGTCCAGGTAGTTTCGTTCCCCCCTGCATCGCTCACCAAACGGGGAGCCGTCCGAACCCGTTCTACCACGAAGGCGCTCGGTAGGTTCTGGCTTTCCACGGTAACACCCTTGGGGTCCCCAAAATCCACCAGGACCGTGACGGTCCAAGGGTTTCCCTGGACGGGGGTATCGGCGGAGGTCTCCACCAGAACGGTCAACGGTTCCTCGTTCCCCGAAAGGGCCCAGAGCCCCGGGGGTATCAGAAAAAAGGACAGGGCCGTTAATAATCGACAGAATTGGAGGAAGGGGCCGATTCGGAACGGCTTTTCCATCTATCACTCTCCTTTTCTCGAATGTAATCAAAGAGGGTTTTCGCGGCCCCCGATTCCTGCCGGGATTCGAAGGGTGCCGACTGGGCCGATGGGGCGGCTTTTCTGGAAAGGTACAACAGACTCAACTCCAGGTTTCGTTTTGCCGCCCGACGTTCCCCATCCACTTCTAAGGCGGAACGGAACCCCTTGGCCGCCCCTTCGTAATCCTCTCCTTGGAAACGGCACAGGGCCTTGTTGTACCGGATCCGGTACAACAGCTCCTTTATGGAGCCGGAGGAACGGGCGGTTCCTTGGGCGGTCAGTACCTCTTCGGCCTCGGAAAAACGCTCCAAAGCCGAGGAAAGTTCCCCCAGGGCCAGATAAACGGACCCCAATCCGTAGTCCGCGTAGGGGAGCAGTTCCTTGTACATCGAGGCCCGTAGATACGAAGCGATGGCTTCGGTATACCGCCCTTGCTGATACGCCATATTTCCCCCCAGGATAGCTAACCGTCCGGGAATGGCGTTTTCGCAGGAAACGAGCAGGGGAAAAGACAGAAGGATCGTCGATAAAAAGAGGGTCCCCCGTTTCATCGTTTTTTACCTCCCCGCTGTTCCACCCATTTTGATAGTCCAAAGGCGATGAGGGCGATCATCAAAAACGCGGAACGGTGGGAAAGACTTTCCTTCCGATAGCCGTTTTTAACGGAAGAGAGGCGTATGGAATTAAGGTACCCCACGACCCGGTCCACCGCGTCCCGCTCCTGGCCATCCACGTAGATACCCCCGGTCCCCAAGGCGGTTAGGGTCAAGGTCTGGGGGCGCAATTGGCTTACCACGGGGCTTCCGTCGGCCCGTTGCAGGGGGACCGAGGAACCGGGGGCCTGGGGGACCGGCATACCTTCGGGGGTTCCCACCCCTACGGCGACGACACTGATATCGTTGGCCTTCAATCGCTCCACAGCGGAGTTCAGGGAACCCGACAAGGCCTCCCCGTCCGAAAACAGAAGGATCCGTCGTTGGGCGGAACTGTTTCCCTTAAAAGCCGAGAGCGCGGTATCCAAAAGCCGTTCCAGGTTGGTCCCCGGACTGCTTAGACTTCGGGAGGAAAGAACCCTGAAAAGGCTCTGCAGGCTTTCTCCGTCGTCGGTCAAAGGGATGGCCAGGATTCCATCACCCTTACCAAGAACCACCGCGTAACGGTTCCCCGGAGCGGCTGTCACGGTTCGTTGGGCAATTTCTAAAGCCCGACCCAGGCGGGATGGGGGTACATCCCGGACATCCATGCTCCTCGATATATCCAGCGCGATGACCACGTCCAAACCCTGACGGTATTCGCTGACCAAACGGAAACCCCAACGGGGTTCCGCCAGAGCCACGACGAGGGAAACATAGAATACCAAAAAAAACAGGGTGCTCAGGATATACCGCCGATGCAGTTCCTGGAGGGGCCCCATTTCCTGGGCCCCAGCGGCGCTGTCAAAAAGCCCCCGAAGGGACTGGCCGCGGTGAACGTACTGATAATAGGCTATCCCTATCCAGGGGATCAGAAGAAAAAGGAGATATAAAAACCGGCTTTCTCCAAAACTCATACGAAGGCCCCTAAGATTTGACGACGGAAGAACCGCCCTCCTCCCAATAATACCAGGGCAAGGATCACAAAAGGAGTATGCAGGGCGGTGGTGTGGTAGACCGTTCGGGACCTCGAAAAGGAAGCTTCCTGAGTATTGATCTTTGAAAACGCGGCTTCCAAAGCTTGAGCCGTGGGGGCGGACAGGTAGGTTCCACCCCCCGCTTGGGCTATTGATTCCAGGGTATCCGCGTTAAAACGGGAATCCAACATCCCCGTACGACGAATATGGGTTTCCGGGTCCAGATAATCGATGGGGACTTCTCCTGCGGTTCCCACTCCTATCACCCACAGAGAAACCCCAAGGGTCCGCAAAATGGCCGCGGCGGTCGTAGGATTAACCGCTCCGGCGTTGTTTTCCCCGTCGGTGATCAGGACCACCGCCCGTTTTGGCGCCCCGGAGGAGCCGATATGCAGAGCCCCCAGGGCGATACCGGTGCCTAGGGCGGTCCCGTCGCCCAATTCCCCGATCTTCAGGGAATCCAACCGATCCAACAAAACGGTTCTATCGATGGTAGGGGGAACCAGCAACGCGGAATCCGCGGCCACCGCGACTAAGCCAATGCCGTCGGCGTTCCGCTGGTTGGCAAAATCGCGGATGAGTGTGGTGGCCACGTCGAAGCGGCTTCGTCCTCCCATATCCAGGGCCGACATACTGGGGCTGATATCCAGGACAAAGAGAACGTCCGCACCCCGGTCCATCCAGAGGGTCTCGGGACGAATGGAGACGGGCCCCGCCAGGGCGATGAGCAGGCAAACCAAGCCTACCCTTTCCAGCCACTGTAACAGGGCGACCAGGGTCTCTACTCCGATGGGGGGCTTAAAAACACTGCCCCCGGGGGGGCCCAGGGGAATATCCAGGGCAAAATGATTTTTTTTAAACCGAAGAATAAAAATAACGGCCCCCGTAACAATCGCGCCTAGGAGCCCTAACAGGGGATTTTCAAAGCCCATTTTTATTCCCCCGGTTCTCCGCGATGAAAGAATTGACAAAAGAATAGACCGAAACGAGGAGGGTTTTAAGCTTTTCCGGCCCCACGGTCTGTCCGCTAAAACGGAGGTCATCGCAATCCTTAAAAAGGGACCGTAAAAAATCCACCGTTTCCCCCGGCAGGATACCCTCGGGGAGCCGATTAAATTCCCTGGGCGTTAGGGAGAGGAAATTAAAACCAAACCGAAAGGTCAAAAAACTCCTTAACTCCGCGTTTAAAATGGTAAGCAATTCGCCGCTAACCATGGTCCCCCGTTCTAGTTCCGCCAACAGGGTATCCAAAATACGGCGCAAAGACCGGAGGGCCAAATTTTTTCTTCTCCGCTCCTTATAAGCGTTAATCCAGGGTTTACCCCGGAGGAAAAGGAACAGAGCCCCCAATAGAATAAGCAAAAGAACCGTTCCGCTTCCGTACATAAGCGCCCCCGTTCCCGGGGCCATCATCGGGCCTTCGGGAGGGGAAAGGGGTTGCGAGGGGTTAGAGGATTCCAAGATAGAGGAAATTCGGATTTGAAGTCCCCCCAGGCTTCGGGAACCGATGCTAATTTTCGGAAAGTCCACCAGACCAGGAACGTAGGCCGCGAAATCAATAATCATTCGAGGGGGGGAGGATCGTTCATCCAATTCTACACGATAGAGCTGTACGTCCTTAGCCTGGGGTAAGCGATCGGCCACATCGACCACCAGATTTTGTGGGGAACTTGGGGAACCACTTTTTTTCAGGGGAATGATAAGCCGCCCCCGATCCCCAACGAAGAGCGAGGGGGGTACCAGAAGGGACCCCTCAGGAAGGGTTTGGGCTCCCAAAAAGACGGGGAAGGATAGGAGGAGGAAAATTACAATTCTATACAGAAGCCCCCTCATCGGCGCCTCCGTTTTGTAAAAAAGGAAATTAATTTCCCCGTCGCCGAATCGGTGGTGGATAGTTCCAGAGCGGCAACACCGTACCGGTTACAGAGGGCTCTCCAGGCGATGGAACGATCCCGGTGCCACTGTTCCCAGGCGTTTCGGAAGGAGCGAAAACCCGTGGGGGCCTGAAGTTCCAAACCGGTCTCCGGGTCCCTAAAAAGAAGCAATCCCGCCGAGGGCATACAAGTATCCAGGGGCTCGGTAATCCGTAGGGCTACCGTATCGTGTTTTTGGGCCAGCAAGGCCAATTCCCGGTCCCAATCCACGCAGAGAAAATCTGAAACGATCACCACCAGACTCCGCCGTTTTAGCAGGCGTCCAGCCCCCTGCAGGGCCACCGCCAAATCGCTCCGCTTTCCCCCAGCCCGGGTATCCAGGGCTTCCAAAATCATCGCCATGACGTGGGATCGGCCTTTACGGGGCGGGATGACCCGGCGAACCCCCTGATCAAACAGCAGGGCTCCCACTTTCTGCCCCGTTCGTTCGGCGGAAAAGGCCAACAAGGCCGCACTGAGCAGGGCTTGATCGTACTTGGAAGCCATGGACGCGGAGGTATCTAAAAGGATACACACCGTTAATTCCCGTTCTTCCCGGTACAATTTAACAAAGGGTCGTCCAAACCGGGCGCTCACGTTCCAGTCGATGGAACGGATATCATCCCCCTCTTCGTAATGTCGAACCTCGTCGAATTCTATCCCCTGGCCCTTGAATACGGAACGAAAATCCCCCGACAAAAGATCCTCCGCCAGTTCGTCGGCCAAAAGGGGAAACGCGTTAATTTTGGCTAACAATTCCTGTCGAGTCACGGCAAATCGCCCTAAGGAACGGGAACGAAGGCCAGGATTCTCGCGATCACGGCGTCCGTATCCAGGCCATCGGCCTCCGCCTCGTAGGATAGAACCAGACGGTGCCGTAATACGGCGGGGGCCACCGCCTTTACGTCCTCCGGATTGACAAAATCCCGTCCCTCAAAGATAGCCCGTATCCGGGCGCACCGGTACAGGGCCATGGAAGCCCGGGGCGAAGCCCCAAAGGAAATATACCGGTACAGGTCCTCACGGCCCGAACGTTTTTTATCCCCCGTAGGACGGGTGGCGGATACCAGGGCTACCATATAGTCTAAAATTCTATCGTCCACCCGGACCGAATCGACCACGGAGCGCAGGGTGGTTAACAGAGCCGGCTTCAAGATAGGGTCGATGGGCGCCACGGCCCTATTATTCCCCACGGCGAGTCGAACAATTCGACCTTCTTCCTCCTTATGGGGGTAATTGATCAGTAATTTTATAAGAAACCGGTCCAACTCCGCTTCTGGAAGCGGGTAGGTTCCCTCGTGTTCGATAGGATTTTGCGTCGCCAGGACAAAGAAGGGGTCCGGAAGCCCGTGGGTTTCGTCCCCAATGGTTACCTGGTGTTCCTCCATGGCCTCCAAAAGGGCCGATTGTACCTTGGCGGGGGAACGGTTAATTTCGTCCGCCAGGATCACGTTGGCGAAAATCGGCCCTCGCCGAGCCGAAAAGGTTCCCGACCCCTGGTCCCACACCAGGGTACCTGTAACGTCCGCCGGTAAAAGGTCGGGGGTAAACTGGATCCGCTTAAAAGTCAGACCGGTCAATTCCGCCAGGGACTTAACCAACAGGGTTTTCGCGAGCCCCGGCACCCCTTCCAGGAGGGTATGCCCATCGGCAATGAGGGCCATCAGAACCCCATCAATCATCTCGTGTTGTCCCACGATCCGTTTTCCCAGTTCCGTCCGGCAAAGGTTTACCACCCGGGATAATTCATTTACGCTTTCTTGATCCATGGGTGCATTGTAATCGTATAAAATGACCATGGCAATATTGAGTCCCCTCTAAAAACAATTGGTTTTTAGAGGGGACTTAAGCAATTCCTTACAGGAATTGCGATTTCAGCGGAACAATTCTAAAAACTGATGTTTTTAGAATTGTCTC